>OGGQ01000072.1_pt1 | contig 124353 bp, 104 predicted proteins | sample 1571191 | NCBI WGS metagenome assembly OGGQ01 (sample SAMEA2582061, study PRJEB24529) | metagenome | biome: Human gut stool | place: China | collected 2011
GTTGTGTTCATCTCAATATCTTAAAGAACTCTTTATCTCTTGTTTTCTCTCGCTCGTCTTAAGAGCGAAAGCGGATGCAAAGATAAGACCTTTTTTCGTTACCTTCCAAATCTTTTTCAAAGTTTTTTCAAACTTTTTTTTAAGAGCCTCGTAATTCGATATTTTGAATTACTCAAGCAAAAGAAGGATTGTCTTATTTCCATTTCAACATTTCAAGAACTTTACAAGAAACCACCTTTCTAGCCTCGTTCATGCTTGCACTGTTTCTTGTTTTGCGGGTGCAAAGATAAGGCAAACTTTTCCCCTTCTCCAAATATTTTCACAATTATTTTTCAATTATTTTCATCGATACACGCCAAAAGCATGATTGGCAAAACGTTAGAATGGGAACTTTTTTCAGGATAATACTATTGAAATAAGGTAAAAGACAGGTATCAACCTCGGTACAAAGCCGGTATAAAGCCGCTCGTGAACGTCTTTGATTCGTCTTTGATTCGGAAATGATACGTCTTTATACCCTATCTTCCACTTGTGACCAGCGTTTGTTCTATGGAATATCATGGGATAAACTAGGAAATAAACTAGACAGATACCCTCCTCTAACTCATCAACAACACCCGTCAGTGTTCATGCTATGTTCATGCTATGAAGATGCAATGTTCATGTCCCCTTCTATCCATAGACCACAAGCGAACCAAGGTACACGAACGAATAATTTACAAATATGATAAAAGAGAAACAACAAGATTACTTATTCACGACGAAACCCGTGAAATCATTGTGCAAGAAACTGTTCAATTCTTGCGGGGTGATCCGCACCTTGAAATGCCCATCCTTCACAAAAGAAATATTTCCGGTTTCTTCACTGACCACGATGATGTGAGCATCGGTCACGGCACTCATTCCAATCGCCGCACGATGTCTCAATCCCAAACTCCCGGGAATATTCGTGTTATCGGAAACCGGCAAAATACACCGCGCCGCCAAAATCTTGTTATCCGCAATAATTACCGCACCGTCATGCAAGGGAGAATTTTTAAAGAAGATATTTTCAAGCAACTCCTCCGACACGATCGAACGGATCAACACGCCCGTTTGCGCATAATTATACAACTCCGAATTCTGGGACAACACGATCAAAGCACCCGTTTTTGTTTTCGAAAAGTAATCACAGGCTTGCACGATAGCGGCGGCGACCTCATCTTTTATAGAAGTCTTGGTAAAAAGCCTTTCCAAGTTAAATATGTTTTGCAGGTTATATTTACTACCTAATAATAATAGAAAGCGACGAACTTCTTGCTGGAACACGATCAGCAAGGCAATCACTCCCATACCGATAAACTGTCCCAAGATACCAGAAACCAACTCCAGATTCAGGGCTTTCACCAGCAACCATGCCACGTAGAATGTAAAAATCCCGGCAAATATATTTATCGCAACCGTCCCTTTCACCAGTTTATAAACCTGATAAAATATAAAAGCGGCTAGCAATATATCAGTTATTGTGTAAAAGTTTATAGTTATAAACAACAGCATACGATATTCTTAAAAGTCAATTTCACCCGCAAAAATAGCCAAAAATAAATAGGTTACATCATAATAACGGAAGTTTTCCCCCTTATTTTTTCATCTTGCAAATCACGACAAGAACGGCAACGATCACGATCAATAACCCAAGGTAATTCGCGTAAGTCAATTGTTCATTGAAATAAAGTACTCCCACGACGATTGCCGTTATCGGCTCCAATGTTCCTAACACGGAACTCGGTACAGAACCGATCAATTTCACGGCTGCCACCAGCAACCGGGCAGAAACGATTGTACTCAATATAGCCAACTGCACCATGTCCAGCAGGAACCGGGGTCTCGTGATGATTTCCATCTTTCCCTGTGCCACGGCCAAGATCAAGTAGAACAATGCGGTAAATAGTAACACGTAACAAGTCAGCACGTCCGGATTCATCCGCTTTAACACGGGACGGTTCAGTGCGGTAATATAACACCCATAAGTCACCGTTGACATTAATACAAAGAATAATCCTAGCCATTTCACCTCCCCGGGTGTCCACGACAACAGGTACACCCCGCATATCGCCAGCACGATCCCCGCTTTCACCTCCAAGGGTAGCCGTTCTTTGTAGAAGATAGCCATCAGCAATGCGACGACCACGGGATAAAAGAAGTGAATCGCAGTCGCCACACCCGTGGGCATATAATGATACGACCACATCAGGAAAAAAGCCGTGATTCCATACCCTCCAACCCCAGCAAGCGAGACTTCCTTCACCTCTCGTCGGGTCAGTCTCATATTCATTCGTCGGAGCAATAAATAAATAGCATACACGATTCCCGCTATCCCGTAACGGTACACTAATATTGTTTCATTGAAAACCCCGTCCAATATAGCCTGATTTGCATACAGTGGAATCAATCCGAAAGTAGCCGCTGACAATGCCGCAAATAGAATCCCTTTAAACTTGTCCATTTCCTTTTTCAAAAAACGGTGCGAAAGTAGCAAATTTTCCCATAAGTTTTTGCATCTACGGGATAATCCCTATATTTGCTTTTGATTTTAAGAAAAAGACAATATAAAAAACACATTGTATGAAGTACATTCTGACATTCATGATCTTGGCGTTATGTAGTTCTATCGCTCTCGCCCAGACAGACGCAAAAGCAAAGGCAATTCTGGATAAAACAGTCGAACATATCAAGTCCTACCCTGCCGTGGAAATCGTTTTTGACCTTTCCATGATCAACAAGGCAGAAGATATTAATGAAACACATCACGGGAAGGCATACATGAAAGACAAGATGTACCGCATTGATGTGATGGACGTGATCAACTATTTCGACGGGGAAGTAATCTACACGTACATGCCGGATCAAGAAGAGGTAAACATCAAAAACCCGGACGAGAACGAAGACGAGATGTTGAATCCTTCTATCCTGTTCGATATTCACAACCAGAAGTTCACCCAGAAGTTGGTGGAAGACAAGGATGGCAAAGCCTACATCGAGTTAACCCCGAAACAATCTCACAAACAGATCTCCAAGATTGGGGTATGGATCAACACAAAAACAAACATGGTAGAAAAAGTCACGTCCTTCGGTAAAGACGGGAACGACGTCGTGATAACCATTAAAAGCCTAAAGAAACCGGAGAAAGAACTAGACGTCACTTTCTTCCGTTTTGACAAGGATGCCCATCCAGAAGTGGATGTTATCGATTTGAGGTAGCATATTTATTAAAGTAACATAAAAACAAGGAGAGGCAAAAGTCATTTTATTTCCAAAAACTCCTCCGTCACTTCGTGCCACCTCCTCTATAAACAGAGGAGGAGCTGGTGACTCTTCCCAAAGAACGGGAGTATTTTCAACTCTCCCTCTGTTTATAGAGGGAGTACGGCAAAGCCGGGAGGGAGTTTTTGGAAATAAAATGACTTTTGCCACACCTCTTGTTTTTTAAGCGGAGTTACTAAATTTTACTAGGCCTTTTTCGCTTTGTAAGTCACTTTTGTCTCCATCGCATCCATGATTGTGGCTCTCACCAAAGAATCAAGTTCTCCGTCTTTCACGGTCCCCGTGGCAGTCACTTTCATCGGCATTCCATTATACGTGTAAGTAAACGAAATATTCAACTTGTACACGGTCTTCCCATCTTTCACTTCCGGTTTCACGGAAACCCCGTTTGAACGATAGCTAAACTTCTGCCCGTTGGGTAACATGAAATCCTTCACTACCACGATCACGCTATCCCGGTGAGTCCGTTGCAATTCGAGCTTTAACTTCATCTTCTGTTGCATGATTTCGATAAAAGCCTCCCCGTTATACGTCCCGGCAACTGCTGCCGCGTAGTCTTTCTTATTCGCGTTATTCACCGGTGTGGCATTCATCGATCCCCCGACCGCAAAACATAAAAGAAGAAGTAATCCTACAAATTTCATAATCCTGATGGTTTAATTGATAAAAGTTTATATTTTTAGCGGTCGAAAATACAAAAATAAATCAATAGTTCATGAAACGGAATATTTTCTTTATAGGGATATTATTAGTTGTTATTTCAACAACCTCACTATTAACATCTTGCAACAGTTGTAGTGATCGTCGGGTACACGACGTTTCCTCCTTACCCGGCCTATACGAGGGCGAGGCCACAATCATCCTACCCGACCACGTGAAGGCTATGCTCAAACCCGACGCTAACGGCAACACGCTTATTCCCGAAGGTCCGATTCCCTGTAAAATCAGCATCACGGCGGATACCAGCAAGAACGTCACGCTGAATCTCGTGGACTTCACCATGCCCGTGAAAGGCATCACGGTTAACCCGGCATTGAGTAAAGTAACCGAAACCGACTCCACTCTTAACTTGGAAGGTGGCGGTAAAGTATCTGTCGGTCAACAGACCATTTCCTACACTCACAAGGGGAAAGTGGCTGAGGATCAACTTAACCTTGACATCACGGTAACCGTGATCCCGATGATCGTGGAACCCAAGATCGTGTTCAAGGGGAAAAAGAAATGAGTTTACAAACTTATTTGTAACTTCGTGACCGAAATTTCGAATACAAAATCAATAAAAACAATGAGAAAAACAACTTTTATGGCTGCAATTATTCTTCTTGTGGCATCTTGCGGAAAGACGGAACAAAACCCGCTCTTATCGAATTTTGACACACCCCATCAAACGCCTCCTTTCGGTAAAATCAAGGCCGAGCACTACGAACCGGCTTTTGACGTGGCTATCGAGGAAGCCAAGAAAGAGGTAGAGCAAATTGCCTCCTCAAAAGAGACCCCAACATTTGAAAACACGATCGTGGCACTAGATAACATCGGTGAAAAAATGAATGCCATTTCCGGCATATTCTTCAACTTGAATGCTTGTCTCACCGACAGTCTGATGCAGGACATTGCTCAAAACGTGTCCCCGAAACTGACTTCATTCAGCCACGCTATTTATATGAACCCGCAACTTTTCGAACGGGTAAAACAAGTTCACGAGCAAAAAGCAACTTTGAACCTGAATCAGGAACAGGCCATGTTACTCGAAAACACGTGGAAAGCCTTCATCGACGGGGGAGCAAACCTAGAAGGTGCCGACCGCGAACGTTTCAAAGAGATTTCCATCGAACTAGGTAAATTAAGCCTGACCTTTGATAAAAACGAACTGGCCGAGACCAACGCGTTCGAGTTGCACGTGACCGACGAAAAAGACCTTTCCGGTCTCCCCGAAGGTGCCAAGGAAATGGCAGCTATGACGGCCAAACAACGGGGCAAGGAAGGATGGATTTTCACCCTCCACTACCCGAGCATGGGGCCTCTTATGAAATACGCTGACAACCGGACATTGAGAGAAAAAATGTATCGAGCCAACTCGACACGGGCATACAAAGACAACGAGTATAACAACGAGGAAGTGGTCAAGAAGATCACCGCCCTGCGTCTGGAAAAAGCGAAACTCATGGGTTACCCGACCTACGCAAATTACGCTCTAACCGATCGCATGGCCAACACCCCGGAGATCGTGAATAATTTCATCTCCGAATTGCACGAGGCGTCTTACCCCTATGCACTCAAAGATAAAAAAGAGGTGGAGGATTTCGCCCGCAAAGCGGGATTAAAGGGAGAATTGCAACGCTGGGACTGGTCTTATTACTCCAACAAATTAATGCAAGAGAGATACGCCCTTGACGACGAGATGCTGAAACCCTACTTCAAGCTCGAAAACGTGCAGAAGGGTGTCTTTGACCTGGCAACCCGTCTCTACGGCATTACCTTCAAGGAAGTGAACAACATCCCGTTATATCACCCCGAGGTAAAAACCTACGAGGTATATGACAATGACGGATCGTTTCTTGCCGTTCTCTACACGGACTTTTTCCCGCGGGAAAGCAAGGGAGGCGGAGCATGGATGACTCAATTCCGCGGTCAGAAAATGGTTGACGGTAAAGATCAGCGCCCGTTGGTATCACTCGTGATGAACTTCACGAAACCAACCGACACGAAACCATCCTTGCTGACGTTCAACGAGGTAACTACTTTCTTGCATGAATTCGGCCATGCTCTTCATGGAATGTTCAGTAAATGTACTTACGGTTCCACATCCATGGACGGTGTGTCCCGCGACTTCGTGGAACTACCCTCGCAATTCATGGAAAACTACGCGCTCGAAAAAGAGTGGCTTGATACATGGGCCGTACACTACCAGACCGGAGAGAAAATTCCGCAGGAATATATTGACAAAATCAAGAAATCATCCAATTTCCAAGCCGGGTACGCGAGCGACCGTCAGTTAAGTTTTGGCATGGTAGACATGGCATGGCACACGATCACCGAACCTGTTACCGAACCTCTCGCGGACTTCGAGCAACGGGCTATGGGCAAAACGGAGATCATGCCTCTTGTAAAAGGTAGTGCCTTCTCTCCCGCTTTCGGACACATCTTTGCCGGGGGATACGCTGCCGGATACTATGGTTACAAGTGGGCAGAAGTACTGGATGCCGATGCCTTCTCTCTATTCAAACAAAACGGTATTTTCGACAAAGCTACCGCCGAATCGTTCCGCCGCAACGTGCTGGAAAAGGGCGCATCAGAAAACCCGATGACACTCTACAAGCGCTTCCGGGGCCAAGAGCCGACGGTTGACGCTTTACTGGAAAGAAGTGGATTGAAATAGGCTTAGATTGCCGCTTGCAAGTTGCAGGTTACAGGTTAGCAAGTTACAAGTTCTCGACTCCCGCACAAGGAAGAATTGGAAAAGATTGTCGGGAAAAAGAACTTGTAACTTGTAAACTTCTAACCTGCAACTTGCCAAAGGCAATAAAAAATCATACCTTTGCGCCCAACTTATGGTAATGGTATCTACCTCGAACCGCTTGAAAAAGCTGATGATGCCTACATGTAAAATGTTAAACCATTAAGTAGGCGTAGTATATGTTTAAAACACTATTTATCATCGGTCTCGGAAGTTTCTGCGGGGGAATATTTCGATTTCTCCTCACTCGTTTCGTACAAAATCATTTCCTTGCCGCGTTCCCTTTTGGCACGATGATCGTGAACATCACAGGTTGCCTGTTGATCGGGATTTTCTACGGGTTGTTCGAGCGAGGCAATCTACTTAACACAGACCTACGTCTGTTCTTGACCGTGGGTTTATGCGGGGGATTTACCACCTTCTCCTCTTTTATGAACGAGAACTTCGTGTTATTGAGAGAACAAAACTATCTATATTTTATGTCCTACACGGTCCTCAGCATTGTACTGGGGTTAACGGCCGTTTACGTGGGACACCTCATTGTAAAAGCATTATAACCCTATCCAAGTAATGAAAACCGTAGCGAGCATGAAATCAACTTGCCCCCTCCACAACTTGTGGTATTATTCTACACGAAAACACGCCATTTGTGAAATGAATAAACGAACAGTATTCACAAATAATATTGGACCTCAATAAGATAACTTATTTTTACAATATCACGTAAAAATGTAGCATGTTATTTTCATAGCATAAGAAGAATTACGACGAAAATGTATACAAAATCAATTAATATGAAAGAATTAGGAATAGCAATTACACTCGTGTCATTCATTCTCTTGTCCGGATGTAAAGACAAGACCGAACCGGAACGGCAAGTAGTGGCTGTCGAAAAAGTAGGAGTAGATAACGTAGAAATATACGGGGAATACGTCGGGCAGATCCGGGCGAAAGGATTCGTCGAGGTGAGAGCCCGCGTGGAAGGTTACTTGGAACAGATGCTTTTCGAGGAAGGGAAGCGCGTGAAACGGAACCAGCCCCTTTTCAAAATAAACAGTGATCTTTACCAAGCACGTGTTGACAAGGCAAAGGCTCAACTGGCAAAAGATCAAGCCCAAGAGGCAAAAGCCGAGCGTGACGTGGAACGCCTGCGCCCCCTTTACGAGCAAAAGGCTGCCAGCCAGCTTGACCTTGACAACGCCGTGGCGGCCTACGAAAGTGCTAAAGCGAACGTCGCCATGAGCAAGGCTGACCTCGCACAAGCGGAACTCGAATTAAGCTACACAACCGTGCGTTCCCCGATTGATGGATATATTAGTGAACGGTACGCTGACATCGGTACACTGGTCGGTCCCGGAGGGAAATCCCAACTGGCCACCATCGTGGAGAGTGACGAGGTACTCGTGGATTTCAGTCTTACCGCCCTCGACTACCTGCGTAGCCAGCAACGGAATGTAACCCTCGGGGAAAAAGACGCCAACCGATCATGGCAACCCAGCGTGACCATCACGCTGGCGGATAACTCGGTTTATCCCCTAACCGGAATCGTGGACTTCGCCGACCCGCAGGTAAATCCCCAAACGGGTACATTCGGCGTGCGTGCCGAACTCCCCAATCCCGACAGGAAACTATTGCCGGGACAATTCACTAAAGTAAAGTTGTTACTCGACGTGCGTGAAAACGCCATCGTCGTTCCCAGCAAGGCGGTCGCCATTGAAAAAGGCGGCGCCTACATATACGTTGTCCGCCGCGACAGTACAGCCGAGAAACGTTTCATCGAAACCGGCCCCGAAGTGAATAATCATACCGTGGTAGAACGCGGGCTTGGACCCGACGAGCTGGTTGTCGTTGAAGGCTACCACAAACTAACCCCGGGCGCGCTCGTGAAACCAGTGAGCCCCGAAATGATTAAAGAGGAGGAGGTTGCATTATGAAACCCGGTTTCTTTATTGACAGACCGATATTCTCGGCTGTGCTATCTATCGTCATCGTGCTGGTAGGATTCATCGGATTGTTCCTACTTCCCGTGGACCAGTACCCGCAAATCACCCCTCCCGTCGTGAAAATATCCGCATCCTACCCGGGAGCCAGTGCCGTTACCGTTTCACAGGCGGTAGCCACTCCCATCGAACAGGAATTGAACGGAACGCCGGGAATGTTATACATGGAATCGAGTAGCTCCAACTCGGGTGGTCTATCGATTACCGTGACTTTCGACATATCCACGGATGCCGAACTGGCCGCCGTCGATATTCAGAACCGCGTGAAACTGGCAGAATCCCGTCTCCCGGCAGAAGTCGTGCAGAACGGGATCAAGGTGGAGAAACAATCTTCCAGCCAGTTGATGACTCTCACGCTGACCTCATCCGACCCTCGTTTTGACGAGATATACCTCAGTAACTTCGCCACTATCAACGTGCTTGACGTGCTGAAACGTGTTCCCGGCGTGGGACGTGTTTCCAACATCGGTAGCCGTTACTACGCCATGCAAATCTGGATTCTCCCCGACCGTATGGCCAACTTCGGGTTAACGATCAAAGACTTACAGAACGTACTGAAAGACCAGAACCGGGAATCCGCGGCCGGGGTACTCGGCCAGCAACCGATGAGCGGGACGGACATCACCATCCCCATCACGGCTCCGGGACGTCTTTCCTCCGTAAACGAATTTGAAGAAATTGTCGTCCGGGCAAATCCCGACGGTTCCATCATCCGTTTGCGCGACGTGGCGAGAGTATCGCTGGAGGCCAGCTCGTACAACACGGAAAGTGGATTGAACGGCGAGAATGCTGCCGTACTCGGCATCTACATGCTCCCCGGTGCGAATGCCATGGAAGTGGCCAAGAACGTGGTGAAAGCCATGGAAGAAATCAGTAAAGACTTTCCGGAAGGAGTAAGTTATAACATCCCTTTTGATATCACGACTTACATCTCGGAATCCATTCACGAGGTATATAAAACCCTGTTCGAGGCTCTTTTCCTCGTGATCTTCGTCGTGTTCCTCTCCCTCCAAAGCTGGCGGGCCTCCCTGATTCCCCTCGTTGCCGTTCCCGTGTCCCTGATCGGAACTTTCGGGTTCATGCTGGCCTTCGGGTTCTCACTGAATATGCTGACCCTGTTGGGACTAGTACTTGCCATCGGTATTGTCGTCGATGATGCCATCGTGGTCGTCGAGGGTGTTGAACGTATCATGGAAGAAGAGGGATTGTCGCCCTACAAGGCCACCCGTAAAGCCATGAAAGAGCTGACGGGAGCGCTGGTTGCCACCTCGCTCGTGCTGGGAGCCGTGTTTGTACCCGTGAGTTTCCTGCCGGGAATCACCGGTATGCTTTACCGTCAGTTTGCCATCACGATCGTGGTGTCCGTGTTGATCTCGCTGGTTGTGGCCCTGACGCTAAGCCCCGCCATGTGTGCCATCCTGTTACGCCCGTCTAACGGGAAGAAGAACTTTGTATTCCGTAAAATCAACGAGTGGCTCGCCCGCGGGAATAACAAATACGTTCATTTCCTGCAACGGGCTCTTGCCAACCCCCGACGAATCATCGCCGGGTTCGGAATGGCAATCGTCTTCATCATCGTGTTAAACCGGGTAATCCCCAGTAGTTTCCTGCCGGAGGAAGACCAAGGATATTTCAAAGTAGAACTGGCGTTGCCTGAAGGAGCCACGCTGGAACGCACCCGCAAGGTGACGGAACGTGCTGTCGATTACCTGAAGGAACACCCTGCCGTGGCATACGTGCAGAGCGTGGCGGGAAGTAGTCCCCGTGTCGGAACAAACCAATCCCGCTCGGAATTGACCGTTATCCTCAAACCGTGGGAAGAACGCAAGAAAGGCGGAATGTCCCTGAAAGAAGTGATGAATGATGTCCGCACCGAGTTCAAACAATACCCGGAGGCCCTTGTATTCCTCTCCACCCCGCCCGTTATCCCCGGATTGGGAACGTCGGGAGGATTCGAACTACAAGTGGAAGCTCGTAACGGGGCCACCTTCGAGAATCTGGTAGATGCTGTCGACACGCTGGTGAAATACGCTGCAAATGACAAGGCCCTTTCCGGGGTATCTTCCTCGTTGCAGGCCGAGATTCCCCAGTTGTACTTTGACGTGGACCGTGACCGGGCCCAATTCCTAGGAATACCCCTAGCCGATATATTCTCCACGATGAAAGCGTACACGGGTTCGGTATATGTCAATGACTTCAACATGTTCAACCGGGTTTACAAGGTATATATGCAAGCGGAAGCCCCCTACCGGATGCAAAAAGAGAACCTCAACATGTTCTTCGTGAAGACATCCAAAGGAAACATGGTTCCCCTGACGGCCCTCGGTAAAGCGGAAAATACCACGGGTCCCGGATCAATCAAGCGATTCAACATGTTCACGACCGCTGTCATCAACGGTGAAGCCGCCCCGGGCCATAGTTCCGGTGAGGCCATGAGAGCCATCGAGAAACTGGCACGTGAACACCTGCCCGACAACATCGGTACGGAATGGAGCGGTCTTTCCTTCCAAGAGAAGAAAGCGGAAGGACAAACCGGGATGGTGATGTCGCTCGTCTTCATCTTCGTGTTCCTCTTCCTTGCCGCTTTGTACGAGAGCTGGTTCGTGCCGATTGCCGTGTTGTTATCCTTGCCGATTGCCGCTCTCGGAGCTTATCTCGGCGTATGGGTATTCGGTTTGGAGAACGACGTGTACTTCCAGATCGGTTTGGTAACGCTGATCGGACTGGCAGCCAAGAACGCCATTTTGATCGTGGAATTCGCCAAGGTAGAAGTGGATAAAGGCGTTGATGCCGTACAAGCGGCCATCACCGCTGCCCGAGCCCGGTTCCGCCCGATCTTGATGACCTCTCTGGCCTTCGTACTCGGTATGTTGCCCATGGTACTTGCCACGGGTCCCGGATCGGCCAGCCGTCATTCCATCGGTACCGGAATCTTCTTCGGTATGATCGTTGCCATCACCGTTGGGATCGTCCTTGTACCCTTCTTCTTCGTGCAAATTTATAAGGTAAAAATGTGGAAAAAGAAATAGTTTACGGCCCATTATTAAAACACATCGTCATGAAACACTATCACATCATACTTGCTGCCATTCTTATTGGAAGTTTAGCGACTTCCTGCAAGATCGGTAAGAAATATACCCGTCCGGAACTGGATTTACCGACAACCATTGCCGACACGAACAGTTCGGACACGACGACCGTGGCTGACATCCAATGGCCGACGATCTACACGGACACCGTGTTACAACGTCTAATCAACACGGCACTCACTTACAACAAGGATCTGCTGGCTGCCGCAGCCCGGGTGAAAGAAAGTCGTTACGCCCACCGCATGGAGAAAGCGAATCTCTTCCCCAAAGTCGGAGCAGACGCCCTCGCGGAAAGGGAATATGACCGTTCTCCCGGTAACACGTTCAACGTGGAGGCCACCCTCTCTTGGGAACTTGACCTCTGGGGAAAACTCCGCTGGAGTTCACAGGCCAGTTTGGCTGCCTATCTCCAAACCGTGGAAGGACAAAGGGCCCTACACATGACGTTAGTTTCCCAAGTGGCACAAGCCTATTTCGAGCTACGGGCTCTTGACATGGAATTAAGTATTGTCAAACAGACCCACGAGGCTCGTGTAGAGAGTGTTCGTCTGGCAAAACTACGTTTCGAAGGCGGGTTGACTTCCGAAACAGCCTATCGTCAGGCACAAGTGGAACTAGCGAAGACCACGACACTCGTTCCCGACCTTGAAAGACAGATCCGGTTGAAAGAAAACGAAATATCCTTGCTCACGGGCCATTATCCCGGTGACATCCCCCGCGGAGCGAACATAGATCGACAGACGCTGCTGACCGATCTCCCGGTAGGATTACCCTCTTCCCTGCTTGAACGCCGTCCCGACATCCGGCAAGCGGAATATAAACTAAAAGCGGCAAACGCTAAAGTTGGTGTTGCCTATACCAGCCTTTTCCCGCAAATCACGCTGACGGCCAGATACGGACGGGAAGATAGCGAACTCAGCGACTTCCTGAAGGCACCTTACTTTTACCTGGGAGGTAAACTACTCGCCCCCGTGTTCAATGCCGGGAGCAACCGGGCTCGTCTTAAAGCCGCCCGTGCCGCACTGGAGGCCGAGACGTACAGCTATCAACAGACCGTTCTATCCGCGTTCAAGGAAGTTGATAATGCCTTGACCACGTTCTCGAAAATACGGGATATGCGGGAATCAAGAGCCCGGTTGGAAGAGGCCGCCCGCTCGTACATGGAACTAGCCAACTTGCAATATATTAACGGGGTGATCAGTTACCTGGACGTGTTGGATGCCCAAAGAGGTTACTTCGATGCCCAGATCGGCCTGAACAATGCCGTGCGGGACGAACTGCTTTCCGTCGTTAATCTTTACAAGGCATTAGGTGGGGGATGGCAATAAAACATCCCCCCCAATTCCCCAACTGATCTTAAATTTAGTAACTGTAGATTTTAGAATCCTTAACTCCTTGTTCGGTAAGTTACCGGTAAGTCACCGGAAAGTTACCGGAAAGTTACCGGAGATAAGCGGTAAATGTCAAATAACTTAACACTGATTTTTACTTGCTTTTTCGAATCTAAACTTAAGGTAACCAGAACATTACAATAATCTATCAAGAACCGTAAAAAAGTACTCCAAGTTGTAAAAACAGGTCTTTTCCCGGTAAAACGCTTGTAACACACTATTTATCACAAAGTTACAAGTAATAAAAGATGTTAATTTAAACGATTAAAAACAGGATTTTTCCCCTTAAACGCACAGGATTATTGTAAAGTGAACCCGAAAACAACATGTGCATCCTGTGCGGCAGGATTCAATACCACCCGGCTAAAAACAGGCAAGGAAAACCTCTTTGAAATCCGAATCTCTTTCGCGGCGGATAACGCGATATTACACACATCCAAACCTCCGGTTCCATACATATTCCGGCTCTCGTAAGGAGTAAAACCCAGTGTTGCCGTCAGGTTGATCTGCCGAACCGTGAACGGGTAATTCAATTCCACGTAAGAAGAATAATTCTGTTTCCCGTCCCGGGCATCCTTATCAGCTCCCCAAAACATCGTGTTCCAAGCCACGGACAGGGGAAACTTCTCGGAAATTGTCCACGAAATCCCGGCCTCCAGACGATGTTTCGTGTCATGATTATCCAAATTAAAATACTTGGCAGAAGAATGATCCTCTTTTTCCCAGAACTTGTCACCTTCCCACCAGTAGTCGGCAACAGACACGGATACACGTCCGAAACGGTAGGCAGCCGTAATATCAATTTCCTTGTGTAAATCGCTGATCTCTTTCGATCCCCAAACCGTAAGCGAGAAGTTACCCGCACTCATTCCCAGAGTTGGTTGGATACTGGCTCTGGCATTGTAAGCTCCACGCCATATGTAAGAACTCACCACGTCGGCACTCACTTTAAAATTCACCTTGCCGGCATCATGATTCTCACTCGTTACCTTTTTTTCAACCTTCTTCTCCACGGGAACATTCTCTTGTCCACACACATTTAAAGCAAGGAGTAAAGCCCCTGCCATCATCATTGTTGTCTTTATTAACTGCATATTAAAACTTATTTAATTAAAGGGTAATAACATCCCTTGCGGTCACCCGACCGTTTCTTGAATTTTTAAGAAATCGGGGGTGTCCCCAAAAGTCAATTTTGAACAACTACCCCCTCCAGCTCCCCCTTACACAGGGGGAGAGCTGATTACCAAGCGGTTTCTCCCCCTGTGTAAGGGGGAGTTAGTGGGGGTAGTTGGCAAATACAGGCAGAACTTTGGGGACAGTCCCATGCAAAATAAACACCTAACTAAATCAAACTAATCGGCTTTCTCGTCCAAGGCCATATTTAGTTTTAGAACATTCACTTTCGACGGGCCGAACATTCCCAACAAGGGGCCTTGTTTCACCTTTTCAACAATCGCTTTCACCGCCTCTTCCGACATCCCCCGGGCTTTGGCAACTCGTTTCACCTGCACGTAGGCTGAAGTCACGGAAATATCCGGGTCCAAACCGCTAGCGCTGGCCGTCACGATGTCGGCAGGCACTTCCTCCCGTTTCAGGTAGGGATGTTTCACGAGAAAGGTATCGATACGACTCTCCACCTCCTTCAGATACTCCGGGTTCGTCGTTGCCTTGTTACTTCCGGCCGAACTGGTTGCATCGTACCCGTCACCGGCACAGGAAGGCCGTCCCCAGAAATAAATATCCTTCGTGAAATTCTGTCCCACGTTAGCACCCCCGACCACTTTCCCGTCAAGCACTGCCACCTCGGCGTTTCCACCGTTCGGTCCTGCCACCTTGGCAAACAACCAAAGGACAAGTATGTAGAAAACACTAAAAAAAACACAAAATACAAGGGTCAATCTGAACGATTTCAATAAATTCGATTTCATGATTATCTTTATTTACAAGTTTCCATTTTATAATAACCAACCGATCAGTAGATCGATCAACTTAATCCCGATAAACGGGGCAATAATTCCTCCCAACCCGTAGATCAGCATATTCCGACGTAACAAGGCTGAGGCTCCGATCGGTTTGTAAGCCACCCCCTTCAACGCCAACGGAATCAGCAACGGGATGATAACAGCGTTAAAGATCACCGCAGAAAGAATCGCGCTTTCGGGGCTGTGTAATCCCATGATATTCAACACGCCCAGCGAGGGGATTGTTGCCATGAACAAGGCAGGAACGATAGCGAAATACTTGGCGACATCGTTCGCTATGCTAAACGTGGTCAACGTACCCCGTGTCATCAATAGCTGCTTCCCGATTTCTACTATTTCGATTAACTTCGTCGGGTCATTGTCCAAATCAACCATATTTCCCGCCTCTTTCGCTGCCTGTGTTCCACTGTTCATAGCAACCCCCACGTCGGCCTGTGCCAAGGCCGGGGCATCATTCGTTCCGTCTCCCATCATGGCAACTAATTTCCCTTCTTGCTGTTCCTTCCGGATGTACTCCATCTTGTCCTCTGGTTTTGCCTCGGCAATAAAATCATCCACCCCGGCTTTCTGGGCAATATACTTTGCAGTCAACGGATTATCCCCAGTTACCATAACCGTTTTCACACCCATTTTACGCAACCGCTCGAAACGTTCCCGGATACCCGGCTTTATAATATCCTGTAACTCGATAACTCCCAGAATCTTCTCGTTCTCGCAAACCACCAGCGGTGTTCCCCCGTTACCGGAAATCGTACGAATCCTTTGTTCCGTTTCCAGCGGGAATTCGTTCCCGGCTCTCTCCGCAATCGCGCGAATGGAATCGAAAGCCCCTTTCCGAATCCGGGTACCGTCTGCCAAGTCCACCCCGGAACAACGGGTTTCGGCAGTAAACTTGATCATCCGGGTCACGGCCGTGTCAATATCCCTCATCCGGAGATGACTCTCCCGCCCTAGTTCCACGATAGACTTTCCTTCCGGTGTCTCGTCGGAAAGCGAAGACAACATACAGGCTCTCACGAAATGCCGTTCATCCACCCCGGCAGAAGGATAAAAACGAGTGGCCTTCCGGTTACCGATCGTGATCGTACCTGTTTTATCCAACAACAACGTATCTACATCACCCGCCGTTTCGACCGCCTTACCCGATTTTGTAATCACGTTGGCACGTAACGCCCGGTCCATCCCGGCGATACCGATAGCCGAAAGCAATCCCCCGATTGTCGTCGGGATCAAGCACACGAACAGAGATATAAAAGCTGCCACCGTGATATTGGTTCCCACGTAATCACCAAAAGGTTTCAGCGTCGCACAGACAATCACGAACACCAGCGTGAACCCGGCCAACAGGATGGTCAGCGCGATCTCGTTCGGGGTCTTCTGGCGAGATGCACCTTCCACCAGAGCGATCATCTTATCCAAAAAACTCTCGCCCGGCTGGGTCGTCACCTGTACACGGATCTTATCGGAAAGGACCTTGGTTCCCCCGGTCACGGAACTCTTGTCCCCTCCCGCCTCGCGGATCACCGGGGCGCTCTCACCCGTGATGGCACTCTCGTCAATAGAGGCTAATCCCTCGATAATTTCCCCGTCGGAAGGAATCACGTCCCCGGCCTCACACTCGAAGACATCCCCTTTCTTCAATTGGGAGCTACTGACCACCTGTACTTTACCGTTCACAATCATCTTCGCCGGAGTCTCCTCTCTCGTTTTTCGCAAACTATCAGCCTGTGCCTTCCCTCTCGCTTCGGCGATAGCCTCGGCGAAATTGGCAAACAACAAGGTGATAAATAATATGATAGAAACTGCCACGTTATAACCGAATGATCCCTGATCCGTGATCCCGGCAAAAAGAAAATACAACGTGGCAACAATCATCAACACCGTACAAATCTCCACCGTGAACATCACGGGATTCTTTACCATCAGTCGCGGGTTTAACTTCACGAATGACTGCTTTAAGCTCTCCAGCACCAATTCCCGCGGGAAAAGTGAAGTTGATTTATTGGATTTCATATTCATACACGATTTATAATTCAAATTCTAAAATGATAAATAATCAGCGATAGGCCCTAACGTCAATGACGGGAAGAACGACAAGGCTGCCACGATAAAGATTACGAGGAAAGTCATGACGGCAAAAGTCGTCGTGTCCGTCTTTAGCGTACCCGCGCTCTCCGGGATAAACTTCTTACTTGCCAGCAACCCGGCAATGGCCACCTGACCGACAATCGGGAGATAACGCCCCATGATCAGCACGATACCGCACGTGTAGTTCCAAAAATAGGTGTTATCGCTCAACCCCTCGAAACCGGAACCGTTATTGGCTGCCGAAGAGGTGTACTCGTACAGCATCTCGCTTAAACCGTGGAACGAAGGGTTATTCAGCCAAGCTCCTGCCAGTTCGGGATTGTGTGCCGCCAAGAAACTAGCTATCGCCGTGAACAACAAGATAAAGAACGGGTGAGCCAATGCCACGATCATGGCAATCTTCATTTCTCTCGCCTCCACCTTCTTCCCTAGGAACTCCGGGGTACGCCCTACCATCAATCCACTGATAAATACGGCTATGATGATAAACACGTAGTAATTCATGAATCCCACTCCGACACCGCCGAACCAACAGTTTATCATCATGTTCAACATCGTGAACATTCCCGTGATGGGAGTCAGGCTATCGTGCATACCGTTCACGGAACCATTGGATGTTACCGTAGTCACCTGGCTCCACAGGGCCGTACCCGCGGAACCGATACGGATTTCTTTACCTTCCATGCTTCCCAGTTCTTGGGCTATTCCCAGCTCGTTGATCTGCTCACTGCCTCGCATTTCAAAATAATGGGCAGCAAAAACTCCCACTAGGAAGGCAAACAACATCACACCGAAGATCGTGTATGCTAACTTTTTGCGTTTCAAATAGAATCCCAGTGCGAACACCATCGCCATCGGGATAATTAATATCGACCAACATTCCGTCATGTTCGTCAAGAAAGTCGGATTCTCCAAAGGATGGGAAGAATTCACCCCGAAATAACCACCGCCATTCGTCCCTAACTGCTTGATCGGCACGATGGCAGCCGTCGGTCCCTGTGAAATCATCTGGGTCTGTCCTTCCAACGTGATCACTTCCATTTTCCCGTCAAAGCCCATCGGAACACCTTCTATGATCAAGATAAAACCAACAACCAAGGCTAACGGTAACAAGATTCGGGTACAACTCTTCACGAGCAACGCCCAGAAGTTACCGAAATCCCGTGTCGTTTTGGCTGCCATCGCCCGGAATATCCCGGCCAACGCAGCCATACCCGTGGCGGCTGTGATAAACTGAAACAACATGATCACGAACAACTGAGTGAAATAAGTCAATCCCGATTCACCGCTATAATGCTGCAAATTACAGTTTACCATGAAACTGATACAGGTGTTGAACGCCTGATCGGGGGTTTGTCCCACATTCCCATCCGGGTTCAACGGCAGATGCCCCTGGAAGACCAGAAGGAACATTCCCCAGAAGAACCAAAACAGGTTGATCGTCAACAATGCCACCAAGAATTTCTTCCAGTTCATTGACTCTTCCGGGTTTATACCGCCTAATTTAAACATCCATTTCTCCACGGGAGCCATAAAATCCGTCCATACACGCTCCCCCTTGTACACTTTTGCAATGTAACGTCCCAGCGGATAAGCCAGTACTAGCAACAGGACGACCTGCAACACACTACCTAGAATCTCTGTATTCATTTCTTACTTTATCTAAAATTTCTCGGGCCGAACCAGTACATACATCATGTACCCGAACATCACCACACTAAAAATAAATAATACCGTAAACATCTTTTCCACCTTTAAATCTTCTCAAACCAATCAATACACTTAAAGAAAAACCAGTAACAGACGACGCCTGTCAGACACAAGAAAATAAATGATAATACCTGTTCCATAATTTCATATATTAATTCAATAATCTTTGCCCTTGTGATACCAATGGTATGCCACACGAAAAAACAATTATTATAACCATCTATGAAACAAGAATATAAACATCATTATAGGAAAGAATAAAAGATAAGAAACCCTACCAAAATGAAAAGGTCATCCTTTCATTTCGGTATAGCAAAACGGAAAACAAACGAACGATACTTGTTATTTGTCTCCCAACCCGTATTCCTCAATTTTACGGTACAAAGTAGTTAACCCGATACGCATCAACCGGGCTGCCTCCGTCTTGTTGCCCCCCGTGTGTTGAAGAACCCTCCGGATATGATTCTTCTCGATATTCGCCATGTCAAAATCGGAAAATCCACCCGTTTCTCCCGCGGCCGGGACCGGACGTCGCAATTCAAGCGGCAGATCATCCACCGTCAACTGCCCCTCTCCCGCAATCACGATACTCCGTTCCACCACGTTTCGCAATTCCCGGACATTTCCATGCCAGCCGTAACGTTTCAAGCATTCCATGTAATCCGGATGAACCTCTAGCCCCTTCTTCTTCATTTTTGCCCCGAAATATTGCACGAAAGCCCGCGTGTACACTTCTATATCCTCCACCCGTTCCCGCAACGGCGGAAGCGGAATACAAAATACGGAAAGCCGATAATATAAATCCTCCCGGAAATGTCCGTTCTCGATCTCTTTTGTCAAATCCCGGTTCGTGGCGGCAATCACCCGCACGTCCACCTTCGTGGGTTTCGTATCTCCTATTTTAATAAATTCACCAGCCTCCAGAATACGCAGCAACTTCGCCTGTAAATCGAACGCCATCTCCCCGATCTCATCCAAGAATATCGTGCCATGATTCGCCTCTTCGAACAGTCCCTTTTTGTCCTTCAAAGCGCCCGTGAAAGAACCCGCCTTATGTCCAAACATCTCGCTCTCCAGCAACTCCTTGCTGAAAGCCGCACAATTCACCGCCACGAAAGACTTCTTGGCCCGTTCGCTATTCCGGTGAATCGCCTGTGCGAACACCTCTTTCCCCGTTCCGGTTTCCCCCGTTAATAGCACGGGAACATCAGTCACGGAAACCTTCTTTGCCAGCGCAATAGCCTCCCGAATTGCCATTGAACTCCCCAGAATCGTGTCAAACGAGTATTCCCGATCTACCAGAATCTCCGCCTGACTCTCCTGCTTGGCCTTTGCCACCTGATCCATAGCCCGACTGATCAACGGGATAATCCGGTTATTATCATCCCCTTTCGTTAGATAATCAAACGCCCCGTTTTTGATTGCCTGCACCCCATCGGGAATATTCCCGTGGGCCGTCAGCATGATCACCTCCGCCAGCGGCTTTACCCGCTTGATCTCGGCAATCAACTCCACCCCGTTCCCGTCCGGCAAACGCACGTCACACAACACCACGTCCGGATCGTGCAAAGCCAATTGCTTTAACCCGTTCTTACAGGAATCCGCCTGGAAGACCTCGTACCCCTCCAGCCCTATAATCCGGGATAATAATCCCCTTAATTGATCTTCATCGTCTATAATTAGTACTTTATTCATAAAATGCCAATATGGGTACGAAGATACAATCATTTTATTACATTAAAAAGAACACGGGTTTCCAAAAACGACTTTCTGGAATCTGGTCCGGAAGACTTCGTGGAAAATGCCACGTTAACCACTACTGTCACGATCAAGTACTCCGGGAATAATGCCACGTTTTCCTCCCTCCCCACGGGAGTAAGTGTATCATGTAACGGGACCGACCAAGTGATGACAATAAAATAAAAAAAGAGTCAGCTTTCTTGTGCTAACTCTCTCGTTATTTGATCGTTTTTCGCGGAGAGGGAGGGATGACTCGAAGTCCTTCAGACTTCTCATGAACGCGTTACGAACCCACCATCCCTTCGTTCGAATCCTTTAAAATACAAAAAAAGAGTCAGCTTTTGTGTGCTAACTCTCTCGTTTTGTGTTACTTGAGCGGAGAGGGAGGGATTCGAACCCCCGGTACCTCGCAGTACAACGGTTTTCAAGACCGCCGCAATCGACCACTCTGCCACCTCTCCAATGCGGATGCAAATATAAGGACTTTATTTGACTTTCAAAGCGATTTTTGAGTTTTTTTATTCAAGGCGTATTTCAAGTAGAAGTAACCGCAGAGTCCAGCAAACAGAGAGCCTCCAATGATACCGATTTTTGCTTGGTTCAATAACATGGCTCCTTCCGTACCCATTCCTGCGTAGGAAAGAGTTGCAATGAATAGGGACACGGTGAATCCGATCCCTCCTAATAAAGATACTCCGAAAAGGGAGTGCATATCCATTTTGTCGGGCATGGTTAACCAACCGCATTTTATAAAGAGGTAGGTGAACGAGAAGATGCCGATGAGTTTTCCGAGTACAAGGGAAACAAAAATCGTTACTGATACGCCTTCCAGAGAGGCGAGCGTGAATCCTTCGAAGGAGATACTAGCGTTGGCAAATGCGAAAAGGGGCATTACCACGTAATTCACAAGGGTACGTAGGTCGTCGTCCATGGCTTGTAAGGGACTAACCACTTTATCCGAGGCAGACTCGATACTTTTTAATATAGAAAGTTCAGAGTTGCTTAATATGATTTCATTTGAATTTTCCGGTAGTCTTTTTAAGCTTTCCCGGATACTATTCACGTACTTGTATATATGTAGTTTCGGACGGGCCGGAACAGTAAAGGCCACGATAACTCCCGCAATTGTGGGATGGATTCCGGCGTTGATAAACAGGCACCACACGATGATTCCGAAGGATATGAAAAAAAATTTATTGTGAATTCCCTGCCGACCGCCGATGTACAAGAGGGCAACAATAATCATTGCAGCAATTAAATACTCCACCGTCAGATGCGAACTATAGAATAGGGCGATGACGATGATTCCACCAATATCATCTACAACGGCAAAAGCAGTGAGGAAGATCTTCAAGCTTAATGGAACTTTTTTGCCTAGAAGCGAGAGAACGCCTAGGGAGAAAGCGATATCTGTTGCCATGGGAATGGCTGCACCCCGCATGACTAGACCAGGTTGACTGATCAGATAGAAGAGTAAGACTGGGACAATCATCCCTCCACAGGCAGCCACAACCGGAAGCAAAGCTTTCCGGGGGGACGAAAGTTCTCCAACGAGTAGTTCCCGTTTGATCTCTAACCCTACCGAGAAGAAGAAGAAAGCCATGAGCGCATCATTAATAAAATCCAGTAAAGTCATCGGATTGCCATCGTGACGATCAAAAAGGTTGAAACTTCCGATCGTGAGCGTGATGTTTTGGGAAAATAAAATATTGTAATATTCCTGTAAAGGAGAGTTTGCGATAATCATGGCGGCGAGAGCCACAAATAAAAGAACTATTCCTCCATTTATTTTCGTTTGAATCAGTCTTCTAATGGAGAATTTAAATATTTCCTTGACCATTGTCCTGTTTGTTGATTGACTATGTTATATGCTGCAAATTTAATGAAAGTTATGCAAATTTCAAATAAAAAAGGTATTTTCTGCACGTCGGGTTAAACCTTCTTCCAATTCATGCTGGTGATATAAATATCCTGTATCTTCATAATATTTCGCTTGCTTTGGACATTTCTTGATACATGCTCCGCATTTGATACAGATGCCTGTAAGCTCTCTTACATTTTCATAGCTGATAGACCCCATGGGACATACTTTTGCACAATGCTTGCAGTTATTACAACGGTCGTTGGTAAGCGGTTTCACTTTACGGATGTCTACCGGGGTGCCTTGCCGGTCGCGAGGTGTGTAATATCCCCGGTAGGGATATGGGGTTCCGGAAACCGGAATGGGATGTGATAGCGTGTCTGTCTTGTACTTTTCACAGATTTTGCGAACGAATTCATCCACTATATCCATGTCTTTCATGTCCGGCCTGTCTTTTGCCAGTATCCGGGAGAAAGAGTGTTCACCCACGAATGCCCCTGCGGCTATCGTGTGGAGTCCGTTGTTTTCAAGAATGTCTCGTAATTCGATTAGCGCATCGTCGTAATCCCGATTCCCGAAAAGCACAACTGGAATGGCTAAAGCCCCGTTGCCTTGCATCGTGTTCAAATAGGGTAACAGTACGTTTGGAACTCGCCCGGCGTATACCGGGGTACCAAACACCACGAGATCGGAGTCCGTGAATCGCAAAGGTTGTGTTCTTGCCTTGGGTAAGGTAAAATCGTGTTCTTCGAGACTGGTTTTCAATGCTCTGGAAAGTCCTTTGGCCGTGGCGGTTATGATCTTTCGTGTTGTTCCTGTCGGGCTGAAATACACGGCCCGTATCTTGTTGATGTGTGTCATTTGTTGTATGATTTGAACCATTTGGCAAAGCGGGCGATTCCCGTTTCGAGTGATATTTGCGGGGTATACCCGTAGTCTTCCTGCAAGCGGGTGGTATCAGCCCACGTCTGGTAAACGTCTCCCGGTTGCATCCCGACAAACTCTTTACGAGCTTCTTTCCCCAAGTTCTTTTCCAGCAACTGGACGAAATCCATGAGCTGGATGGGGGTACCGTGTCCGATATTGTATATCGTGGCGGGAGTACCAGGTACGTCTTCCCGTAGGATTCCCGGTGTTGACACGATTTTCTCGATACCAGTCACGATGTCTTCGATGTAGGTGAAGTCTCTGGAGAGATTCCCGTTATTGAAGATGCGGATCACCTCGTCGTGTTGAATGGCGTTGGCAAAAAGCATGGGAGCCATATCCGGGCGTCCAAAGGGACCGTATACCGTAAAAAATCGTAATCCGATAGTTTGTATACCGTAGAGATGAGCATAGGCGTTTGCCATCAACTCGTCACTTTTTTTCGTGGCGGCATAAATGCTAATCGGGTGATCTACGGCGTCTGTCTCTTTGAAGGGGACAGATTGGTTGTTCCCGTACACGGAAGAAGATGAGGCGTATATGAATTTTTTGCAACTCGTTTTCTTGCAGGCTTCCAGTAGATTGATGAAACCCATGACGTTACTTTGCACGTAACTTTCCGGGTGTTTTAGGCTATATCGGACCCCAGCTTGTGCGGCAAGATTCACCACGCAGTCGAAAGCATGTGTGTCGAATAATGTATGAATGGCTTCAGTGTCACACAGGTCCAACTGGCAAAACGTGTAATTCGTATTCCGGGAAGATACGATTTCTTTACCGGGAACGGGATGGTCTATGCCACAGGCGTGCAGGCGGTCGTGTTTCAAGGTTACATCGTAATAATGGTTGATTGAATCGATTCCATAAACAGTGTGTCCTGCATTCAGTAGTTTCTGAACAAGATAAAAACCAATAAACCCTGCTGTTCCGGTAACTAAGACGTTCATAATACCTTGCTTTTCGTTTTTTAATACAATATTTGCGGCGACAAAAATATAAAATAACTCCGTAAAGTTTGTATTCTTCCGGAGGTTTGTGCCGTGTGAAGTCCGGTATTTACGAGCCGAAAATGTCGGTTTTCAGCTCCACGGGTACGATCTGGTTTGCTAGGGAAGGATCATAGGGTATTTCTACACGGATGTAATTGTCCGTGAATCCACCGATCGATCCGGCAATATCGCTTTCTTCAAACAGCACCGGGCGGGTTTGTCCCACGTGTGCCGTGTAAAAATCGTGTAATTTCTGTTCGGAAATATCGAGAAGTGTATTCACCCGGCGATGTTTTTCCGCTTGTGGGACTATATACGGGATATCCAGAGCTTTTGTTCCGGAACGTTCCGAATAAGGGAACACATGTAGCTGGGAAACATCTAGTCCGGCAATGAATTGTCGGGCATCTTCGAACGCCTCCGGCGTTTCTCCCCGCATGCCGGCAATCACGTCCACTCCGATAAAGGCATCGGGAATAAGTGTTTTGATTTCCTGTACTTTCTCGGCAAAAAGTTCTCGTTCGTAACGTCGCCTCATCAAGTGTAACACTTCGTTACTCCCGGATTGAAGAGGTACGTGGAAGTGTGGCATGAAACGCCGGGAGGAGGCCACGAAACGAATGATGTCATCTGTCAGTAGGTTAGGTTCGATGGAGGAAATTCGGAAGCGTTGGATTTCTTCCAGCTCATCTAGTGTTCGTATCAAGTCGAGGAATGTTTCCCCTGTCTCTCTCCCGAAATCTCCCGTGTTTACTCCCGTGAGAATGATTTCCTTGATACCCTTGGATGCCACGTCACGGGCTGCCTTAATCACGTCTTGGATGGCAGCACTGCGGCTACGTCCGCGAGCGAAGGGAATCGTACAGTAAGAGCAGAAATAGTCGCATCCGTCTTGAATTTTCAGAAAACACCGGGTTCTGTCCCCGTACGAGTAAGCAAGATCGAAGTTTTTGACCCCGAAAATATCACAAGAATGTGGTTCGTGTCGTTCCTGTTCTTCGAGGTGGTTCAAATAGTGGGCCACGTTGAACTTGTCTCGTGCGTTGAGTACCAGGTGGACACCTTCGATATTCATGATTTCCTGCGCTCTAAGTTGGGCATAACAGCCTACCACGACAATGTAGGATCCGGGATTTCGGTGGATGATTTTCCGAATCATCTGCCGTCCTTTTTTCTCTGCAATATCCGTGACGCTACACGTGTTAATCACGAATATATCTGCCCCATCTTTTTCTCCCACAGTCACGGCTCCTTCCTGTTCAAGGTTGTGCTTGATCGTGGAGGTTTCGGAGAAATTTAACTTGCATCCTAACGTGATGTATGCCACTCTCTTCCCAACAATGTTCATATGCGATCTACTTTAAATTTGCTAGTGGGAGGCAAAGATAGAGTTTTTTCATTTCTTATCCATGAATTCTTAGTGTAAAGCTACGGAACCATAATGCTATAATTTTGTATGGAATTTATATACTAATTTACGGTACAGGCATGAGTTTACTTGTTGGACAAGTCAACTTTTTTCAGGATAAGCCAATAGGCCTTCCCCGTGTAAGGGGAATTTGTAACAGGTATACCTATGGGTACGGTAAACTTGTATATAGGTTCCAAATCTTTTTCTATCTTTGCCCAAAGAATAGAAAAAAGCCAATGAAATACTACGTTATTGCGGGAGAGGCATCGGGCGATTTGCATGCCTCTAATCTGATCAAGGGATTGAGAAAGTTTGACTCGGGTGCGGAAGTTCGCGGATGGGGAGGTGATCTGATGCGGGAGTCCGGGTGTGAGATCGTTCGCCATTACAAGGACACGGCCATCATGGGGTTCCTGACGGTTTTGAAAAATCTGGACAAGATTAAAGCGAATATTGAAGCCTGTCACCAAGATATTTTGGCATGGAGACCGGATGTCGTGATTCTTGTGGATTACGGTGGTTTTAATCTCCGGGTGGCTAAATTTATCAAGGAAGCGGGTATTCCCGTATTCTATTATATATCCCCGAAGATTTGGGCGTGGAACACGGGCCGGGTGAAGAAGATCAAGCGGTTGGTGGATCGTATGTTCGTGATTTTCCCGTTTGAAGTTGACTTTTATGCCCGGTATGACTATCCAGTGCAGTATGCCGGAAATCCGTTGGTAGATGCTATTCACGATCGTCCTTTCAAGGATGAAACATTCAACGAGTTCGTACGTGTAAATGGCCTTTCTGGTAAACCGATTATCGCTTTGGTGGCGGGTAGTCGTTCGCAGGAGTTGAAACACGTGTTACCGAAAATGTTGACTATGGTAAAACATTTCCCTGATCACGAGTTTGTGATAGCGGGGGCTCCCTCGATGAGTGATGCGGATTATGCTCCTTATTTGCAGGATGTGAAAGTAAGGATTATTTACGGACAGACCTACCGGTTGGTGCGACAGGCACGTGCGGCACTGGTTACTTCGGGAACAGCCACGTTGGAAACCGCTATACTGCGGACACCCCAGGTGGTTTGTTACAGTGGAGAGGGGGGAGCGTTGAGTTATTTCCTGTTTAAAACTTTTGTCAAGGTGAAGTATATCTCGTTGGTGAACCTGATTGCCGGGCGGGAAGTGGTTACCGAGTTGTTGATGCAAAAGTTGAACGAAAAGAACTTGTTGAGAGAACTTTCGCTTATTATTTCGGAAGGGGAGAAACGGGATCAAATGTTGGCAGGATACGACGAGGTGAACGAGAAGTTGGGTGATGCCGGGGCATCCGAACGATTTGCCCGCATGATGATTGATGAGTTGTCCCGGTTCCGAGGGTGAATTAAGATCATAAATTCCTTTCGTTTTGTCGAAAAAGGAAACGTTGCCCGTCAAAATACGGTTCGATGAGTTCAAACCGGATGAACTTGGCTAACGTGTTTTCTGCCTTGGGGCGGGGAATCTTTGCCAGACGACAATACTGATTTAGTGTGATGGAGTCGTGTGAAAAAAGGTAATCCAATAGAATCTGTTCTGTTTCCGTGTAATGCACGAATGCTCCTTTGGGGGTTCCGGCTTGTTGCCATACTTTGATATGCACGGGGGTGGCAAGTATGTTTTCATCCAGAATCCGGATGTAAGCCCACCAGCGGTTATCGTGATCTTTGGCGTAATAGGGTTTTTGTTTTCCCGGAGGGACGATGACTTCGAGAACCGTACGCCCTTCTACGGTGTGGACGTGCATTTCACAATCGATTTGTGGTTTACAATAAAGCTTTGCGGCAGCCTCGATCATGTACATCTCCTCTTCCGAGCGTACTCCGGCAATCTTGCCGTTATCTTTTACCCCCACGAGTAAGCGTCCCCCGTCGGTGTTGGAGAATGCGGAAAGAGATTTAGCGATCTTGCGGGCATCAGAAATCTCGAATTTGAAATCCTGTTGCTGGTGTTCTCCTTCTGCTATCCGGTCGTGTATATAGTCGGCTTTTGTTTGAATCATAGTTTGGTTGTTTTTCTCCGCTTGCAAAGATATTGTAATCGGATTGTTTGTTCTTTGTTTAAAGAAATTTTAAGTTATCTTTGTCAAATAATTTTGAGTTATGGAGCAGTGTGACCTCTTATTAGAATATTTACGCCAACAGAAAGAGAAAGCTTACGAGTTGCTCTATCATGATTATTATGTTCCGTTGGTTCTGTTTGCGGGGAAGTATGTGGAAAATGAAGAGGTGGCAAAAGATATTGTGCAGGAATTCTTTATATCGCTACTTGATAAAGAGATGGTGTTTAATAATCGGATTGCACTGAAAGTATATTTATATACAGGAGTGAGAAATAAGTCCCTGAATTATCTACGCCATTTAAAGATCAGAAGACAGTATGAAATGAAAATGTTGGAAGAGGGGGAGAAGCAAGAGGTGTTTTTAGAGCGGATGATGGAAGAGGATGTGTTTGCACGAATTTTAACTACCGTGAAACAGTTGCCACCGCAATGCGGGAAAGTCATGTTGTTGACATTAAAAGGATATAAAATTTCAGAAGTGGCGGAGTTCATGGGAATTTCTTTGGAGACTGCAAAAGAGTATAAAAAGGACGGTAAAAAGAGATTGTATAATAAATTGAAAGGTGGCATATACTCAATATTTATAGGTATTCTTTTCTCGTAAATACCCGATTTAAGGTATTTCTATGGCTAAACATTTATAATATGTTTGTGATCGAATTTTGATTTTTTTTAATTCTTATCCCCCCGTTTTGTTTGCTGAAGTGTTTCTTGGCAAATGCATGTTAAAAATGGAGGAACAAAAAAATTATTTGTTTATGGATAAGGAAGAAAATGTATTCAAAATATCGGAGTTTATTTCCAAATCTTTAAGTGATTGTTTGGAAGAAGGGGAGTTGCAGGAGTTGGAAAAATGGTTGGCAGAGGACGAACGTCATCGGGAGTTGTTTGATCAGTGGAGTTCGACCGAATTGATGGAACATAAGGTGGGAGAATACGAGCGTTTGGATTATATGAAGGCATGGGAAGAATTCAGAACCGTGAGACGGGATAAACTATCTGCAAAGCGTAGAAAGATAAGGCGTACGTGGATGAGGTATGCTGCTATGTTTATGATTCCCTTGGGAGTAGCTGTTGCGTTACTTTCCAGAGATGATATAAAAGAAAAGAGCCGGGTGGAACCGATAACCGTGAAGGCCGGAAAATCTCAAGCTGTATTAGTCTTGTCATCGGGAGAAAGGCAAGTTTTGGATTTGGGGGAAAGAAATATAGAGGACGGGGGCATGAGAATTAGTGCGGATTCCGGGCGGATTAGTTATAATGGTAAATCACGCTCAGGGGAAGTGCAGGATGCTTTTCATATCTTGGAGGTTCCGCGGGGAGGAGAGTATTTTATGATCTTGGAGGATGGCACTAAAGTGTGGTTGAATGCCGCAACACGATTGAAATATCCGGTGGCATTCGTGGGTGGGATTCGTAAGGTGTTGTTGGAAGGAGAGGCTTATTTCGAGGTCGCTCATGATACAACTCGTCCTTTCGTGGTAGAGACAGAACAGGCTAAAGTAAAAGTGCTGGGGACCTCTTTTGACGTGAGTGCTTACGAGGAAGAGGGAAAAACGTGGACAACCTTGGAGGAAGGGATGGTCGAGATCGAATCTTTAGATAGAGGAGAAAAGATAAGAATGGTGCCGGGCGAACAGATTTGTTTGATTGAGGGGAAAGGAATGGAAAAATATAAGGTGGAGACAGCTTTGTTTACCTCTTGGCGGTCGGGACGTTTGGTATTTAAGGATATGCGTCTGGAAGATCTGATGCGTAATATGGCACGATGGTATGATGTGAAAGTCGAGTTCTACCGGGAAGAGGCTAAAGATATTGTATTTACCGGTGACGTGAAGAAATATGAAGATTTGAACGAGGTGCTGGAGATCATCGAGCTTACAAGTGACGTGCATTTCACAATAGAAGAACAGCGTATTATTGTACATTGAAAAAATTAGGAACTATGAAAGGTAAGTATGTTTTCAGGCGTATTTTATGGGGCTTGTTGTTAGTGTTTATATTTGGGGGGAGTGTGTTTGCCCAACAGAAAAAACTAACGATTAATTTGAAAAATGGTTCATTTGCCCAGTTGACAGACCAAATCAAGAAACAATCAGATTACACTTTTTTCTTTAACAATGCCATGGTGATGAGTTTAAAGAAAATAACCATTCAAGTAAAAGAAGTTACGTTGGATTCTGTGTTGAATATTGCCTTGAAGGGTTCGGATCTTACCTATAAAATAAAGGATAAAACGGTTATATTATATGCCAAGGAGACTCCGGAAGCGGCTTCCAAAACAGTCAAACTTCAAGGTCAGGTGAATGATGAAGCGGGAGAGGCACTACCGGGAGTAAATGTTTTTATCAAAGGCACAACCGTGGGTACCGTGACGGATTTAGACGGGAATTATTCATTGGTCGTACCTGACGTGATGGGTATGGAAGTCGTGTTTACTTTTATTGGTAAAAAGACAAAAGAGATCAAATATACGGGTGACCGTTTTATGAATGTCATGTTGAAGGACAGCTACAACGAGATGGACGAAGTGCAGGTGAGGGCTCGGGCAAATGTAAACGAGATTGATGTACGGGCCAAAACAGGGGTGGTAAATGAAGTGGATGTTCGGCGTATGAATAATAAGCCCGTGTTGGATATGGCGCTTGCCTTGCAAGGAATGGCTCCGGGGTTGATTGTGACCAATAAAGGGGATTTGGGTAGTAAGCCGGAGATTCGTATCCGCGGAACGTCTTCTTTGCGGGAAGGAGATGCGGCGAACGAACCTTTGTATGTTCTGGATGGTCAAGTGATTTCGTCGGATGCTTTTTTAACGTTGAATCCCAATGATATAAAGGAAATTAAGGTGTTAAAGGATGCCGCTGCCTGTGCGTTGTACGGAATCAAGGCGGCAAACGGGGTGTTGGAAATCACCTCACAACGAGGTACTGCCGGAAAAATGGTGTATAGTTATAGTTTCAGTGGGGGTGTGACTCTTCGGGGGCGTCGAGGGGTAGACATGATGAATTCGAAGGAAAAATTGGAATTAGAACGTCGACTGGAAAATACGGCAACTCCGGGTTATCGGTATAGTGAAGATTACTATCGGAAATACCATGCGAATGATCCGAATCTGGAGAGTTTAATAGCCAGAGGACAGCAAGTACTGGATTCCCTGTCTCGTATTAATACGGACTGGTTCAAAGAGTTGTTGCGTAATAATTTCTATCAGGAACATAATTTAAGTGCGAGAGGGGGAACAGAGCAGACTAGTTTTTATGCCTCTTTGAATTATTCGCAACAGGGTGGACGTATCCCCGGAAACGATATAAAGAGGGTAACGGCACGGTTGAGCGTGGATCAGGAGATTACCCCAAAATTGTATGCTTCTTTGAGTGTCAATGGTGGATATTCTCTCACGAACACGCCCAATGGTACGAGTTATTCTCCGACGGATCTAGTGTACCAGTTGAATCCTTATGAAACGAAAGATGTGAATGCGGAGTTGGTTTCCTTTCCGGGAAGAACGTATGCGGATTTGTTCAATCAATACAGTGAAGAATCATCAGATAAGCGAGCCGGAGTTTCAGGAAGTATTAACTTCCGGGGTATTGAAGGATTGGAGATTGCCGCTGTTGCGGGTATTGATTACGTGTTGTCCGAGAAACTGGGCATCACGCCTCCGACGGCGTATTCTGAAATTACCAGTGGTGTTCCGGAACGGGAACGGGGAAAATTGACAAAAGATAAGAATACTACCATGAATTTGTCGTCGAATGTGCGTGTGACTTATAACCGGGCATTCGGGAAGCATGATTTGACGTTGGGAGCGAACTTCGATTTTTATTCCGATCACTATGATAATTTAGGAATTACAGGTTATGGATTGACAAAGAAAATGCAGTCTGCATCAGGTGTAAATCAATCAATAGAGGGCAATCGGAAACCATCATTCACTTCAAAGAATGAGAAGACAGCCCAGCTGGGCATAGGAGTTTTGGCCGGATATTCCTGGAATAATATCTATGATTTGTTCGGAACATATAAAAGTGATGCTTCTTCTATATTGCCTAGTGATAAACGTTGGAATTCCGCTTGGGCAGTCGGTGCCGGCTGGTCGTTGAAGAATTATCCTTTTTTGCGGGATAATGGGGTGCTGACGGAATTAAAGTTAAGAGCGTCATACGGTTGCACTGCAAGCTTGCAGGGTGTCTCTCCTTCGTCGGCAGTGGCTACTTTTCAATATTCCGAGGATGCGTATGGCGACGATCAGTTGTTGTCATTGATGGGATTGTATAATGCCGATTTGAAACCGGAACAGACCATTGATATTGATGCGGGAATTTCCTTGGGATTATGGAATCGGGTGACGCTGAATGCTGGGTGGTACCGCCGTCGTACAAAAGATGCTTTGTTGGATGTGCCTATCCCAGCTTCGAACGGGTTTACTACTTTGAAACGGAATATCGGTATTCTGGAGAATAGCGGTATCGAGGGGGAATTGTATGTAAAAATGGTAGATCGGAATAATTGGCGGATGTCTGGGCGTCTGAACCTTGCCTATAACCAGAATAAGGTCGTGGATTTGTATCATACGGATTGCCTGTACACGTCAGAGTATGATATGGTTCCTAGTTTTGAGGTAGGAAAATCGTATGATATGATATATGGGCCCGTGTCATTGGGGATTAATCCGATGACAGGACTTCCGGTGTTTCGGGGAGCCGATGGACGAGAGATTGCCGCGACGGAAAAACTGACACGGGAGGATATGGTTGCTTTGGGACATTCCACACCGCCTTACTCCGGTAGTTTTTTCTACTCGGTATCTTACGGTAATTTTGATTTGGATATGGATTTTTACTTCGTGTTCGGGGGCAAGAAAGCGTACAGTTTTTCATACGTGCGAGAGGTGAGCAATGCTAATTATAATGCGATTAAAGGGCAGGTGGAGAATATGTGGTTTCAAGAAGGCGATGATAATAAGATTTACCATCGTCCTTACTACTCTTCGGCAGCCGTGGATAATCTGAAATTGTATGCTAACAGTCGTACCGTGGGAAGTAGCGATTATTTGCGCATGTCTTCCTTGTCGTTGAGATATAGATTGCCTTATTGGTTGATTGAGAAGACGAAGAACGTGATACAATATGCTTCGGTTGCTTTTCAGGCATCCAATCTATTCACCCTGACGCGTTATAAGGAGTCTGATCCCGAATCCGGTTCGTTAGTTGGGACACAACAACCGGTATTTACGTTGAATTTGAGTGTAAGTTTTTAATATATAAGATATGAATTGGAGGATAATAATTTGTGTGGTTGGCTTCCTGATGGGAGGTTGCTCACTGAATATACCGTTGGAAGATCAGTTTTCCGATCCGGATGCAATAACGGATGTTTTGTCGGCTCGTTCATTGCTGGCTTCTGCCTATGAGGGATTACCTCAGCACTTGTTCGAGTACTCGGTTCTGTCGGATGATTTTTGTCCCACTCAACATTTAGACCGGGATGCCACGTTGAAAAATCTGTATGATTGGCGGGAAGTTGAAATGACGGAATTGGCGGGAACATTATGGACCGAATATTACATGGTGGTGGCAGAGGTGAACGCTTTGTTGGCACGAATGGATGGGGTGATCACGTTGAATGATACCGAGGTGGAGGAAAAGGAGAGGATTATTTGTGAGGCCAAGGGGTTGAAAGCATTGTGTTATTTCAATTTATTACGCCTGTTTGCTCCTCGTTATGAGGGAAATGAGGCAAAGGATGGGATTATTTTGAAAGACCGGGTGGAGCTTGACTTTTTGCCCCGTTCATCCATGAAGGTTTGTGTGGAGGAAATTCGGAAGTTACTTAAAGAGGCTAGAAATGAGAAAAATACATTGAAGAATGTACATTGGCTATCCGATAAGAGTATCGCTTATTTGCAGGTAGACTTAGAGTTGTATGCGGGTAATTATTCCGCCGTATTGGAACAGACTGAGGATTTGGAAGCTGTATATCCGGAAACGGTATTAAGAGCCGGAGTGTATGAAGCACTTTGGAGTGGCAACGATTCGGAGGCTCGGATTTTTGCAAAGTATCAATTAGCCCAAATTTACGAGGAAATTCGTTTTGAAACCTTCGATAAAGGGGATTATTTGGTGCTGACGGATGAGGTGCTGTTCGAGGAAGGAGATATTCGGAAAGAATGGTCGGAAGTAGAGTTCGTGATGCCGGATTCTCATGAAGTTCGTTTATTAGGAAAATATAATAAAATGAACCGGGACGAGATCGCTAGTAAATACGTGAACATAGCACGGGCTGTCGGAATGTGGCTGATGCGTGCGGAGGCTTTAGCTCGTTCAGACCGAAGTGGTGACGCCGTGAGCCTGATGAACCGGATGATGGAGCAACGGGGTGCTACGGCGTGGGAGGTAGGATTATCGGGTAATGAATTGATAAATAAAATTCTGGAGGAACGTAGAAAAGAATTCGTGGGTGAAGGAGTTCGGTTCTTCGATATGAAACGATGCGGTATTCCGGCCAAACGCTACGGCGTGTATGGTAATAAGGTGTCAACCACGATTAAGTCGGACGACTATCGTTGGACGTTACCGATTCCAGCAAGCGAATATCGGTATAACACGTTGGTCGAACAAAATGAAGGATGGCCGGTATTGGCTGTGTGAAGTAATAGGTATAAATTATAAAAGTTTAGTTATGAGTACCATGGGAAAATTACAAATCATGCTTTTATTCTTGGTAGCCGTTTTTTCCGGTTGTTCGGAAACGGACGAGAGAGCGTATGTGGGAAAGAATTCGATATATATCAGAACGGAGGGGGACCCGGTAATATTGGCAATGGATGATGAGCCTTTGAAGGCAACATTAATGTTGATACGTGCTTATGATAAAGATGTGTCTTTTGAAATTGACGTGAAATACCTGACTGAAGGAGCGGAGGATTTGGTAACGGTGAATCCAGCTATCGTGACTATTCCGGCAGGAGAAAAGAGCGTGGATTTTGAAATTATTTCAAATAAAAAGGGTGTTGTGGCAGATAAGGTGCAATTAGAAATAGGGGTAAAATATCCATTACCGGAAGCGGATATGGGGAAAGTGGAGGAGGTGTTGCGTGTTGTCGTGAAATCTTATATGGAGGCAGAGGATTTGACCGAGGAACAACAGGCTTTGCTGGAAGGATACAAGGCGAAAGGATTGGATTTGAGTAAATGGATCGGGGTGATCCCGGTAAAGGTGAGCGTGGAGGTGCCTCCCACGGACGGGTTGGAATCTTTAATTAACGGGATGAAGAAGGTGTATACTGGAAAGACCGTGATCACGTTGAGTGAAGACGCTACTGCAGAACAACCGATACTAAAGATGACGAATAACCCGATGGGTTTGACGGAATTTATGTATGATATGTTGCGCAAGGAGACAGTTGAGAATGATATGTTTTGGTATTATGATCCTGGAGAGGGGGAGATAAATCCTTATATGGCGATGATGGAGTTAATCGGGCTTTCTAAAACGAGTCTGGAAACTTTTGAGATGACATTGGATAATATCCGTGTGGATTTTCCCAATAATGGCGTATCAAATGTAGAGTTTTTGGGGGAGAGACCCGATATCTGGGATGAAACAGAATTAGTGACCGTGGTTCCTTTTGCTTATAACTATTCTGCTTGGAATCGTTTAAAAGAGCTTTTGGATGCAGGAGATAATGAACTGGCACAAGAATATGTGGATTATGGAGCAACTCTTGATCCGACCCAATACCTGTTTTATTCGGGAATAGATGAAGATTACTGGGAAGATGGTAATTGGATGGAGCCTCGGGGAGTGTTGACAGGTAACAAGTTGACGTTCCAGTTTAATTTTGATCATTATAGTGCCGGAGGGTATAGCATTATTAGAGTAGAATACACTTTATCTGAGTAGTTTTATGAATATGTTGAGATGTTTATTTACAGTATGTTTGCTAGGAATGTTTTTTTCAATGGCGAAAGGCCAGACAGTTACTCCTGCAAATGAATTGATTGCGTTGCCGGAGGGTACCGTGTACAAACAGTTGCCGAACGGATTGCATTATGTTATTAAACAAAATGATATGCCGGGGCATAAGGTGGAATTTCGTTTGATCTTACGTGCCGGTTCGATTTTGCAGACAGAGAAGGAAGGCGGTGTAGCGCACTTTCTCGAACATATGGCTTTTAACGGGACAGAGCATTTTCCGAATAAAGGGATTGTTGAATATCTTGAGTCACTGGGCGTTAAGTATGGATTTGGGATTAATGCCTTTACCGGATTTGATCGGACAATTTATATGTTTTCTATTCCGACAGACCGACCGGAAGATTTGGATCGGGGATTGTTGATTTTGAAAGATTGGTTGACAGGAATTCAAATACGTCCGGAACAGGTCGAAAGGGAAAAAGGGGTAATATTGGAAGAGGCCCGTGGGTATGATACGGGTGATCCTTTTTACGATGTGAAAGTCGGGGGAACCCGTTATAGTGAACGGATGCCTTTGGGAACTGCGGAAGAGATAAAGAACATGACCGCCGAGAAACTGGAAAACTTCTATCGAAAGTGGTATGTACCGGAATTGGCCACGATTGTCGTGGTTGGTGACTTGAATGTCGGGGAAATGGAAGGGAAGATTAAAGAGGTGTTTGGAGGAGTTCCCGCGGTAAAAACAACAGGATACAAGGAATATCCTTTGGAGTACACGGAGAAAGTGGCTTACCAGGAAATGCAGGATACGTTGATTACTCGTTCGGTATTAGAATTAATATTACCGAAAGTGACTACCGTGCAATCTACTTATGGCGATCGTTTGCAAAAGATAAAAGAACGGTTGTTGGTGTCGGCAGTCAATGCCCGCTTTAAGGCGCAGGGTTCACGAGTCTCGTTGTCCGACAACTGGTATTTGAGTGACAAAGATCATCTGGTGTTTTCTATCGATGGGGAGCATGGAACCGAGATTAAGGGGAAAATCGTAGAGGTCGTGAGTACTTTGAAACAAATTCGCGAGCAAGGATTTTGTGAACCGGAGTTGGCCAGATTGAAAGAAAATGCGATAAAGCAATTAGGAAAGATTTATGCCGTCAAGAGTTCTGAACAATGGTGTGAGGATTTTGCAGACTTGGCAATCTCGGGAGAGCGTTACGTGACAGATACCTTACATAATAGTTGGCTTGCCTCTCAAATACGCGGAATTGAAAGTAAGGAATTGGAGGCCTTAGCTAGTAAGTGGTTTGGGCGTCTATCTCATGTGCGTGCAGCTTATCATTATAATCCCTTAAAAGGGAAAAAGTTGACGGAAAAAGAAATTCAGACCTCTTGGGAAGAGGGAGAAAAGGCCTCTTGTGGCGTGTACGAGTATGTGGTGGAAGAAGAGGAAGAACGGGAGAAAGTGGATGTCCCTGAATTTTTAGTGCGTAAGTTTACGCCTTCCCGGCAGTTGATTGCTTCAGAACGAGTGATTGATGGGTTGGACGTGAAAGAAATTTGTCTGACGAATGGTGCACGGATTATTTTGAAACGGACGAAAGATGAAGATCGGCAAATCACGTTAACCGCTTTTGCCAAGGGAGGGGCTTCGGTGCTGACTCCCGAGAATTACCCTTTGCTGGAAGGTGTGGCGGGTTACATGGAAATGGGAGGAATTGAGAAGATGGATTATGACTCGTACTGTGAAATGTTGGCACAGGAAGAAATGGCTTTTTCCGTGACGTTTGAGCCTTACTGGCATGGGTGGATTGCTATGGCTCCGGCAGATAAGATCACTGAATTATGCCATCTGGTGTATGAAAAGTGTTTTTATCCGGAAAAGCGGTATGAGGATTTTGAAGATGCTAAACAAGATATGCTAGCAAGCGTGGGACAGGAAACCGTGTTGTCGAAGATGTTGAAAAGCGCACCGGATAGGCAGATGGCAGCACGGATAGATAAGTTAATGGGTAATTCCTTGGCAACAGGAAAAATGGCCGAGAGCCGTGAGGAAATAGAGGCGATGAATTTGGATGATATTGCAGACTTTTACAGGCAGTTGTATACGAATCCTAATGGATTGGTGTGTGTCGTTTGCGGGAATTTTGATATGAACGAGGTGGAACGTGATTTGGTAGCGGTTTTCGGTATGTTTCCCGCACAAGAAAAGGTTGATGACTGGGTATTGCCGAAATTTGATTACCCGGAAGGAGGTTTCCGGGAGATATTCCCGAATGAGAATGAAGGGCAGACTATTTTTGATTATCTCTATTATGGGAATTATGAAGCAGGATTACGCAATTCATTGATGTTGAAATTGGTGAGGGATGTTGTTCGCAATCGCTTGTTGAGTGTGTTACGGGAGCAAGAATCCTTGCTGTATTCTCCATATATGTTATTATATTACAAAGGATTGCCGCGGGCCGGATATTATTTTGATATTAATGCCTCGGTGGATACCAAAAACATGGAGAAGGTGGATCAGCTATTGAAGGAAATTATTCGGGATGTGCAGGAGAATGAAGTGGATGAGAAAGAATTGGCTGCATTACAACGCTCTTTTGTCGTGACCCGGCGTGAAGTGGTAAATGATTATGCTACTGCAGAATGGAAAAAGTATCTGATGGGTGCTTTACGGGATGGGGAGACCTTGGAGGATTTGGCTCGTTACGAGGAAATCTTGTATTCGATTACTCCGGCAGATTTGAAGGAGGCCTGTCGGGAGTATTTGGACATGGAGCGATGTGGTGTCTTGTTAATGCAGGGTAAAGAATCGGAATAAACTATTTTGAAGTAATAATGAAATAAATGATATAATATGAGGAGTTGTTTGACTATTTTGCTGGTGATGTTGTTGGGTTTTACCAACTACAGTAAAGGACAGGAAAAGAAGGCTTATCGCTTGTTTGATGCGAAGGGAAAGGAAATCGAATATAAAGAGATGATGAAAGTGCTGAAAGCACAGGATGTTGTGTTTATCGGTGAGGTTCATAATTGTGCCATAGCTCATTGGTTGGAGTATGAGATGGTAAAGGACTTGTATACTGCGCATAAGGATAAATTGACAATCGGGTTGGAAATGTTGGAGGCTGATAATCAGTTGATGGTAGATGAATATGTGGGACGGTTGATCTCTTCCGATCGCTTTGAAGAAGAAGCTCGACTTTGGCCTAACTATCTGACGGATTATGCACCTGTTGTAGGGTTAGGCCGTGAACACGGGTTACGGGTGATAGCCACGAATGTACCCCGGCGATATGCTAATATGGTGAAAAATGGGGGATTTGAGGCTTTGGAAAAATTATCGGCAGAGGCTAAAAAATATATCGCACCCCTGCCGATTGATTACGAGCCGGATGAAGAGGCTGCCGGGATGTTCGGTTTGATGATGATGACCTCGGGAAAGCATACCGATCCGGAGAATGTAGCCAAGGCTCAAGCATTGAAAGATGCCACGATGGGATGGTTTATTGCCCAGAATTTGAAGTCCAAATTTGTGCATCTGAATGGGAACTATCATTCGGATTTCAAGAAAGGCATTATTACTTATCTAAATAAATATCGTCCCGGTTTGAAGATCGCAACCGTATGCTCTGTGCGGCAGGATGATATAAAGAAATTGGGGGAGGAAAATGAAGGACGGGCGGATTTTTATATCTGTGTTCCAACTGATATGACCATGACATATTAGGATGTTTCGAAAATTCTTCCTACCTTTGTACTAGAAAATGAGACATGAATCCATATACATCCGGGAGGGATGCTGGTTTGTGTCTCTTTTTTTATGGGTGTGAGAGTGTCTAATCTAAGTAATTGGTGCATGGGAAGAATAAAAGAAAAAAAGCGAGTGGCGGCGGCGAGTAGGGGGCAGGTTCATCTAAATCCCTTGGGTATTGATGCGGCAATCAAGGCTTACAGGACGGCAGTTCTTGATAGCGAACGGCTAGAGGAAAAGATCCAGGAATTGATCCGTATGGGTGATTTTTGCCGGGAGGTTTGTCGGGATGAAGAAGCTCATGATGCTTATGAGCGTGCCCTTATGTTTTGTCGGGAGAACGAGAATAAACGTTCCCCTAGGTTCTGGGAGGAGGCTTGCTATTGCGCATCCCGTATTGATGAGTTGTCAGCTCATCAACGAAAAGATTGTTCGACAATGGTCAGTCTGGTTGACTTTTATGCAGATAATTTTCCCGCTGCCTTTTAGTGACAGCGGGAAGTCAGGTCGTATGGACTAATTTTCCAAAAAGAATTTCAAATCATCATCTGCGGTCGTGATTCCGGCAATACCGAATTTTTCCACGAGTACTTTCGCCACGTTCGGAGAAAGAAATCCGGGTAAGGTCGGTCCGAGGTGGATGTTCTTTACTCCAAGATAGAGTAGGGCTAACAACACGATGACAGCTTTCTGCTCGTACCAAGCAATGTTGTAAACGATAGGTAATTCATTAATGTCTTTTACCCCAAAGATTTCTTTCAGTTTCAAGGCAATAACCGCCAGCGAGTAGCTATCGTTACATTGTCCGGCATCCAGCACTCTCGGAATACCGTTAATATCCCCGAGGGGTAGTTTGTTGTAACGGTACTTGGCACATCCTGCGGTAAGGATCACCGTGTCTTTCGGGAGTTTTTGGGCAAACTCGGTGTAATATTCCCGGCCTTTCATCCGGCCGTCACATCCGGCCATGACGAAGAATTTACGGATAGCCCCGGATTTCACGGCATCCACGATTTTATCTGCCAGTGCAAACACTTGGTTGTGGGCAAATCCTCCGATAATACTTCCGGTTTCGATGGCTTCCGGCGCCGGGCATCTTTTAGCGTGTTCGATGATTTCACTGAAATCTTTCGGTTGTCCGGGTTTGCGCTCGATATGTTTGAACCCGGGAAAACCTGCCGAACCGGTCGTGTACACTCGGTCCTTGTAATTTGCGTCCGGATGCGGAGGAACGATGCAGTTCGTGGTAAATAGCATCGGGCCGTTGAAATGTTGGAATTCATACACTTGTCTCCACCATGAGTTACCGTAGTTTCCGGCGAAGTGTTTGTATTTTTTGAATGCCGGGTAGTAGTGTGCGGGAAGCATCTCGCTGTGGGTGTATACGTCCACCCCCGTACCTTCCGTCTGTTCCAGAAGTTCATACAGGTCTCGCAGGTCGTGACCGCTGATCAGTATACCGGGATTTTTCCGCACGCCGATGTCCACTTTCGTGATTTCCGGGTTCCCGTAAGTATCCGTGTTGGCTTTGTCGAGCAGGGCCATGGCGTCAACGCCATTTTTACCGCATTCCAGTACCATTTGCACGAGCTGATCGGCGGACAGTGGGAGTGTGGTGGCTATCAGCCCCCGGTCGATGAATTCGTAGATGGAAGGGTTCTCGTGTCCGAGATTATAGGCGTGTTCCGTGTAGGCGGCCATTCCCTTCATCCCGTAGGTAAGCATTTCTTTTAAAGAGCGGATGTCCTCGTTTTCGGTGGAGAGAACTCCCACGTGTCCGGCTTTCGATTCCATTTCTTCCAGCGAGTCAGCCGTCCAAAAGGCACCTTCGAACGTGATCTTTTCGGGATTCCCGCCTTTGTCGAGGAAGGTTTGTTTCAGTTGTTCCCGTAACTTGATGGATTCTTTGATTTTTTCCACGAAACGTTGCTTGTCAAAGTTCGCGTTCGTGATCGTCATGAACAAACCGTCGAGAATAAAACGATCTGCCGAGTGGTCAATGGCATCAAGGGCTCGGAGTTGCACCCGGTAGTGGGCGATACCTTTCAGGATAAATAGTAGTAAATCTTGTAAGTTAGCGACATCCGATGTTTTTCCGCATACGCCGCGGACCGTGCAGCCGGTTCCTTTTGCTGTTTCTTGACATTGATAACAAAACATTTTTTCCATGGTTTAGTGTGTTTGATTAATATTTTTTTCTATTTGTTTGTCGCAAATGTACGGGGTCCGTGAAACAATAGTTGTAATATAAATTACAAACGTGAATTTAATTTTCAATAATTTATACGTGCATGGATGAAAAAGGTTAAAGGTAGGATAAGGTCTTAAAAAAGAAAATGATACATTTGTGTATCATAAAAAAATGGCAGATAATGGATATAGTACAACTTTTCGAGTGTCCTTTATGTATGGGAATTCCCGAACGGGAGAGAGAGCAGTTTATTGAAGGATTTGATTATAGCGTGAAGAGCTATATGAAAGGGGATGTGGTTTTCCGGCAGGGAGACGTGTGCCGTTTCCTGTATATCTTGCTGGAAGGGGAGGTCGAGGCGGAAATGACGGATGATTCGGGAGCCATGTTGCGAATCGAGACGATCCGGGCGCCGAGAGCGCTTGCCCCGGCATTTCTTTTTGCCGAGGATAATCATTTCCCGGTGACAGCCACTGTTTCGGAGAAGGCTGATGTGTTTATCGCCACGAAAGAATCCGTGTTCCGTCAGATGGGCCGTTATGAAAGTTTCCTGCGTAATTTCCTGTCCGTGAATGCAAACCGGACGACATTTCTAACCGGGCGTTTGCAGTTCCTGTCATTCAAGACGATCCGGGGAAAATTGATTCATTATATTCTGGAACTGGCCTCTCCCGATAAGAAAAAGGTGTTGTTGGAAAAGTCACAACAGGAATTGGCTGAATATTTCGGGGTGACCCGTCCGGCATTGGCTAAGGTGTTGTATGAGCTGGCTGACGAGGGGATGATTTCCGTGAATCGTCGGGAGATTATCATTCTGGATCGGGAAAAGATGCGGAGGGTCTTGAATTAGCTTGTCGTACCGTCTTACCGGGGATGAAGGAGGAAGAGTTTGTCGGTTACTGTAAAAGGGTAATATAAAATTAAACATTTTTTCGTCGTTTTCGTTAACACGATAACCGGGCGGATGGGTATTTGGATATCTGTCTGGGGACATATCGTGAACTTAAATTGTGATAAAATGAGTCTTAAAGAACAATACTGGAGATATTCCCTCGTGGCAATTATTCTGTTGCTGGGAATTCTTATATTTTTTCAAATTCTGCCGTTTTTCAGCGGGATTCTGGGTGCCATGACGATTTATATTCTTCTGCGCAACCAGATGATGTATTTGACCGAAAAGAAACGGATGAAACGTAGTATCATGGCTATTCTTCTGTTATGCGAGACGATTCTTTGTTTTCTTATTCCCCTGTCAATTGTCGTCTGGGTATTCGTGAACAAGTTGCAGGCCATAAATCTGGACCCGCATAGCTTGATTGCCCCGGTGGAACATGTGGCTGAGCTGATTCGGGAAAAAGTAGGGTATGATCTTTTAAGCAAAGGGAATATAGATACAATATTGGCAGCCTTGCCGAAGGTCGGTCAGTTCCTGATGGGGAGCATCAGTAGTTTTACCATTAACGTGGTGGTACTGCTTTTCGTGCTTTATTTCATGCTGATTGGCGGGCGGGAAATGGAGGAGTACGTGAGCGATATTTTACCGTTTAATAAACGGAATAAAAAGAATATACTACACGAGTTCAACATGATCGTGAAGTCGAATGCGATCGGGATTCCCTTGCTTGCCGTGATTCAAGGGGCTGTTGCCACGTTGGGGTATTTTATATTCGGGGCACCGAGTCCCGTGTTGTGGGGATTCTTGTCCTGTTTCGCCACGATTATCCCGATTGTAGGGACGGCATTGATCTGGGCCCCGCTGGCGTTGTACATGGGGATGACGGGACATTGGGGAATGGCGATAGGGTTAGCAGTCTATGCTTTGGTCGTGATTTCGAATGTCGATAATTTGGTTCGGTTCATGTTACAGAAGAAAATGGCGGATACTCACCCGTTGATTACGATTTTCGGAGTGGTTATCGGACTTTCCCTATTTGGTTTCATGGGGGTGATCTTCGGGCCTTTGCTCCTGTCAATTTTTGTCTTTTGCGTGAACATTTTTAAAGTGGAATACTTGGAAGGAGAGGTACGGACGAGACCCAAGATATACAAACCTTGATTCGTTTACAGGTGGTAATGAATGGGGTGTGCTACTCTTTTTTCAAGGTATAACTATCACAATCCTGTTTCTGCTCCCGAATAATAGCCTTATCCCGTCGTCCCGTGGTGGAGGTATGGCGGAAGTGAAAGGGATGTGTAACGTCCGTGAGATGGTATAACCTTATGATTACCTTGGTTTTGGGTTGATAATGGTTTATTCTTTTGAGATAGTTCTTAGATAGTTCATTTAGACCATGGTGTATTCATCCTGCATTCCTCTTGCATTTATCTTCGATAACCATGGGTGTTGGGTGCTCTCTGTTTGTTTCCGGAATGTTATTTCGTGATTGTGGGGATTAGGGGGAGTGTTTGAGTAGTGTTTGAGAATCACGGGGAAGCGTAAACCGTAATTTAGGTATGAATACCTATAATTTCGGGGTGGGGACTTTCTGCCAATAAAACGCTGTGGGCTTCGTTTCTGCTTGAAACTCCTTCCCGGAAGATATATCTGGCGGGAGACGGTGGTTACGACACGCATTTTGCCCGGATCGGGGATTGTTTTCCGGATATAGACTTGGCCATTCTTGAGAATGGGCAGTATAACGAGGGATGGAAGTATATCCACTTGATGCCTGATTATTTGATTCGGGCAGCTTTGGACTTGAAAGCGAAAAAGGTGATGACCGTGCATCATTCCAAGTATGCGCTGGCCCACCATCGTTGGGACGAGCCGTTACGGAACGAGATAAACATGGCGAAAAACGACTCGTTACACGTGTTAATACCCGGAATTGGCGAGGTCGTGAGGTGGGGAGAATAGATTTTAATGTGACATATCGGCTCTCTCCCCGTGTAAGGAGTAGTTGGAGTAGTAGTTGTAAATATCAAACAGAATTTTTGGCCCGCCCTTGGTGAGGGACGGGCCATCCAATCGTTTGTATCTTACAAGTTAATATATTCTCTGAGAGCGTCAATATAATCCTCCAAAGCCTTCCTTCCCGTGTCGGTTAGTTGACATGAAGTGCGAGTTTTTTTCCCGACAAACTCCTTTTTCACTTGGATATACCCGGCAGTTTCGAGTTTTTCCAGTTGTACGCTCAGGTTTCCGGCAGTCGCGTTCGTTTTCTCTTTCAAGTACACGAAATCCGCTGTCTCTACCGACAAGAGCAGGGAGACTATTGCCAGACGTAATTGAGAATGTAATAGCGGATCTAATTCTCTCATAGTTTTTCGGATTTATTGTTCAGAATATGTCCCGGTATGATCATCATGACAACAAATGACAGGCCAAAGTAGAGGTTCCAGAGTATGGCGGCACTGTTATTTATCGTGTAACTCATCAGCATGTATATGGCGAGCACGAAACCTACAAGCGGGGTGTAGAGCAAACACTTCTCTCTGATGACTAAACCCGTGATTGCCGTTCCGATACTCGTGTACAGGAGGCATAACGGGAGCATGAGCATGAAATCACATTTTCCGACAATGAATGATAGAGCTAGTATGACTAACATGGTTAACGAGAATGAGGCTCCCATCACTTGCCAGACTTTATTGACCATGCTGTCCGTGTAAGTGATGACGGTCGGGGTGTTCCTTTTTTCCTTGAACGAGAGGATGATTACCGGCAGGAACATGAGAAACCAGCCCGCCCACCACCAGGGGGTGTGGGTCATGCAGAGTAACGTGTAGATAATGATCGACAAAATAGCAGCCGTGTAGCCGTAGATGATGAAGTAATTTCCCTGACCTTTCACGAGGTTCTTTCTGGTTGCCTGTATCATTTGAGAGATGAGTTCTAAACTTTCTTTCTCTGTAAACTTTTTTTCTTCCATGTTTGTTGTGTTTGGTGTTTGTAAAGTGGTTTATTTTATAAACTATATTCTCAAAAAAAATAGCGCTATTCTTTTTTATTTATGCAAATATAAAGCAGTTTATTTTATAAACCAAATGATTTAGTGAATTTTATTCTTTCACGTGGATATTATTTTTTATTTTTGCTTGTAAATATATTGGAGGACGGTATTATGGTAAAACAGGATTATCTTGTGCGCATGATTCAAGAAATTATTTCTGCGATCGCTAGGGCTATATTAAACAAGAAGAAGATTCGTCAGCAGGATTTGGACGAGTATGACTTGTTGACCCAGCAAATGTTGGGATTTCCCGTGAAGGAGCTGGCGACAATGGATGTGCAGGAACTGATTGATCGGTATGCCAACGAGGAAGACAGGATTGGTAAGATTGAACTTGCGTCCGTGTACCTATTGAGATTTTCCGAAGAGGTGGAGGAGGATATTTTGTTGAAGTCGAAACTGCGTCAGGATGGGATTCGTTTGCTTAAATATGTTCAGCAGGAAGATACAAACTTTTCAATACAACGGGATTGTCTGATCCGGATGCTGGAAACGAATCAGTAAAATTTGGGGTGTCGTTTGGGAATATCGGGATAATGTTCTACTTTTATAACTTGTCATTTGGATTGATTGTATAGAAAAGGTCGTGGTTGAAGGAAAGTACAAAAATAAAAAGTAGAAGAAATGATACAAATTCAACATTATGAATCTCCTTGTGGAGAGCTGATTCTTGGCTCTTTCGAAGGTAAGCTTTGTTTGTGTGACTGGATGTTTGAAAAACGCAGGGCATCTATTGATAAACGGATTCAGAAAGCGCTAGGGGCCGATTACGAAGAGGGTGTTTCTGACGTGATCCGGAAAACAATCATCCAGCTTGACGAATATTTTGCTCGTCAGAGGAAAACGTTTGATATTCCGCTCGTCTTTACGGGAACGGAGTTCCAGAATTCGGTGTGGCAGGAGTTGCTGGATATACCATACGGCAAAACGGTGTCTTATGGCGAGTTGGCTAAAAAGTTGGGAAACCCGAAAGCTGTTCGTGCCGTGGCTGCAGCTAATGGTGCGAATCCTATTTCGATTTTTGTTCCTTGTCATCGGGTGATTGGGGGTAACCATAAATTGGTCGGTTACGGGGGAGGCTTGGAGGCTAAAAAGGGATTGCTGGATTTGGAGATGGGGGTGCAAAGTTTGTTGAATGGTATGCGGTAAAATCGTGCATAATAGCTATATCTGTGAAAATAAAGCTAGGGCATGGTGAAACAAAATGCAATTAAATTTTAATATCAGAAATAGAATATTTAGCGGTGATTCTTCGGAGTTACCGTTATTTTTATGTTCAGATGTTTATAGGTAATTAATTACCTATATTTGTAATATGATCAATATATGAGTTGAACGAGGCAAACAACGATATGTTGAATGAGGCAATGAAAATGCAACGGTGACTCGAATTAATGCAGTTGATCCTGACGGATATGCGGGAAGAGAGTAAAAATTGTGGGGTGTTGGAGTTTGTCACGTCACCAGTACAAGTAATGCCATTGGAGCCGTCATTGTTTTTCGGTCATGGCGGTTGGGCGGTTTCATTTGTTCGTAAACAGACTGTAATATGAAAGAGAAAATTGATGCGTTGAAAGAGACTTTTTTTATTACTGCCGGAATGGGCGGATCGCTATAATTATTTTGTTGAGCTGGGGGAATCTTTACCTGCAATGCCCGTGACATTTCAAGTACCGGAGAACCGGATTGCTTGCAATCCGATGTTGTATTTCTACGTGTGCCATACTAAGACCTTTGCTATATATTTGCTTCTGCCAATGCCGTGATACTTGCTGGGTTGGCCGCTATGCTTTTTAACCTCTGCAACGGGGTATCACGGAAGGACATCCGGGATAATATGCCGTATCTACTTGCTACCTTAAAAGAATTGGGGTTGATTGATAATCTCACGCTGTCGAGGCGTGTGGCACTATTGACAATGGTTGAGAAAATAACGAATTCATAAAAAATGATTCAACGAATATTTTGTAATAAACAAATGTTTATCTATATTTGTAGTGTAAAAGTTTCTTTGAAATGTTTTCCTATGAAGAGCTAAAGGCTCGGATAGAGCATGAGAAAAATAGTCTTAGGTTCTATGTCCTTTACTGGCATATTTTGAAAAAAGATATGTCGGAAGAGGAACTGGAGAGAATGATTGACTTTCATTTAGATCGTTTGATCGAACTACTCCGGTTGAAAGGTTGACAGGAAGCTCTCGAAAGAGGGCTTCCCAAAGAAACTTTACAATTTTAAATATTTTAGATATGGCAAGTTACAAAGAATTAAACGAGGAATTGGAACAAATGAAAGCGGAATTCTTGACTCTTCATTCCGAGGAAGAAGAGCGGGAATTTGGTGAGAAAATGGAACGATTTGTAGCTTCCAAAAGCCCGGAAGATCGTAAAATTCTCGCTCAAGCGTTTGTGAATGGTGCGAAGGAATCTTGTGAACGTGCGGAGAAATTATACGATGAAACGTTACGTGTTTATCTGGAAGGGATATATGAATCAATTTCGTGGTCTTATGTTGCTCGACACTATTTTGGAAAGAGTCGATCATGGTTGTGCCAGCGTATAAATGGGTTGAAGATTAGAAATAAAGAAGTACAATTTACCGAGAATGAAAAGAAGATATTATTAGATGCGTTACTTGATTTAAGTAATAACATTAAACGTACAGCTCTTGTTATAGGGCATCTCTGAAACTTTTACAACTTTAGAGGAAACCCGCCATTCTCGTGGCGGGTTTTTTAATAGTAAAGTTGCTACGCTTTGTTTTGTAGATAATAGTAATTTTACTATCTTGGTATTGTTGGATAAATAAAACAGAGTTCTGTGAAAGTATTAGAGATATTGAGAAAACTCAATGAGGACGGTTGGCAGCTTGTACACTAGAGAGGCAGTCACCGACAATACAAGCACCCGACCAAACCGGGGAAGGTCACGGTAAACGGTAGATCGTCAGATGATATTACTGGAACGTTATTGAAAAGCAATTCGGGTTAGTTTTCTAACCCGAGTAAAAGAGAAAAGTTATGGAGAAAGTGAGAGTACAAGTAGCAAAAACACCGGAAGGTTATTGTGCGACGGTCGATATTCTTCCAGGTTTTATTGTTGCTGTCACGGGTAACTTTAGTGAACTAAAAAAAGAGTTATTTGAAAGTGTTGATTTTTACGTGGAATGTGCCAAAGCTGATGGAGATGTATATCCGGAAGTCTTGAATCAAGAATACGAATTTGAATACAAATTTGACGTGGAGAGTCTTTTGTTCTTCTACGAGAAAATATTGAGTAAGGCGGCATTGGAACGTTTAACCGGAATAAATCAAAAGCAACTTAGTCATTACGCTTGTGGACGTTCTAAGCCACGGCCGGCTCAGGCTCAAAAAATAGTGAATGCCCTGCATACATTGGGGCGGGATTTATTGGCTATCTCTGTCTAAGTTATCCAACTGAAGTGTACCCCAAAAGTTTTATGTCTAACTTTTGGGGTGCACTTCACTTTTTGGACAGCCCTTTGGTTGTAGGTTGTAAGCTAAAATACATCTTCGTGTGTTTCAATTAATGCATTTGCTTCTTGGATGTCATGAGGAGTGTAGATATCTGTTATGAGAATATTAGAATGACGTGCTTGGTCTCGCACGCTTAACTTATCAATATTTCTATCGCGTAATAAACTTGTTATTCCTGAATCTTTCAAACTGTAAAATTTATATGAGTCTGGAAAATGAAGTTTTTTCCTGATTTCCCGGATCCAATAGTCTCTAAATTTTTTTTCATTCACATATTCGAATCCGGGCATAAAATCAGTTGAAAATAGATAGGAGTCACTTGGGTTATTAAAAATATTTAGATCAACCATTAGAAGTAAAACCTTCTTAGGAAGGGTTACGACTCCAGCTTCCCTGTTTTTGGCAATGTCTGCCGGAACAAAAATGGTCCGATTCTTTATAGAAATGTGTTCTAATTTTATTTTTGCCATTTCTTTAGGTCGAATAAAGCAATAATACAATATATAACAAGCTAGTAGATAATATTTATTTTGTGTTTTAAGATAATCACTTAGGCGGATTAGATCATTTTTCTCGATTATAGTACGCTTTTTCTTGTGTGCTTTTTTACCTAGTACCGGGATTCCTTCTGTCGGTTTGACATTAACATACTGTTGTTGTAGCAAGAAGGTTGAGAACTGTCGTAACCATGATAAATAATTATCACGAGTTTGGGCTGTATTCTCTCTGTCGATATAAATATGATCTAAAAAAGCAACAACATAAGCAGAATTCAACTGATAAATATATGTGATAGGTATATCTCGTTGCTCGTTATATTGGCGTAGATTTCGTAAAAATGAAGAGTAGGCAACAAATGTCTCTTCTCTGAACACATCATCTTTATATAATTTGGTGATGTATCGTTTGTAGTGTTCGCATACCTCTTCAAATTTGTTATAAGATTTGCCGTACTCGGCTTCAATCCAAGGATTCCAGCCTTGAGATAATTGTTCGTTTAGTCTCTTAAGAAGATCTTGAGCGTATTTTCGTTTTGCGCATACCCCTCCATGCACGTGATTAATTTTTATCCGTTTCCGATGAAGTTTCCCTAGTGCTGGATCAAAAGCCATGAACCCGATATACCATTCTTTTCCCGTGTAAAGTTGTGGGGGTGTGTAGGAAACGATCTCGTCAATTCGTGTTTTTTCGTGATTTGTCATTTTTTTTTTGCTTACTCACATCTGTTGTGACTATGCAAAGATATATATGTACCAATACTTGTCCCGTTTTTGTCCCGGTATAAAAATGGGGAAGCGGTCTAATAAATTGTTTTTCAATTTACTAAACCGCTTTCTGTCGGGATGACAGGATTTGAACCTGCGACAACACGCCCCCCAGACGTGGACTCTACCGGGCTGAGCTACATCCCGAAATGCGGATGCAAATGTAGTAAAAAATTTTGGAATGAAACAAGGAGTTGAAAGAAAAATCTGATGATTGTTTGTGCTTTTTGGCTTAGATTGCAGGTTTTCATGGGTTTGGGGAATGAGAATACGGGGATATGGGGTAAAAAAAATTGGATAAACCATTTTTTTAGGTAACTTTGCAATCCATTACGTGAAATTGTATTGTAAATTAAAAGAAAGGAATTGTCTATGTCAACAGAAAATGCTATAGAAAGAGTTAAATGCTTGATTATAGGGTCAGGGCCTGCCGGGTATACGGCAGCGATATACGCATCGAGAGCTAATTTGAATCCGGTGTTGTACACGGGAATGCAAATGGGTGGTCAGTTGACCACGACCACGGAAGTGGAAAACTTCCCGGGATACCCGGAAGGCGTGACCGGTCCGGTGATGATGGAAGATATGAGAAAACAAGCGGAACGTTTCGGAACGGATATTCGTTTCGGGATCGCGACGGATGTTGACTTTTCCGGTCATCCTCACAAGGTTACGATCGACGGGGAGAAGGTGATCGAGGCGGATGCCGTGATTATTGCAACGGGTGCAACTGCCAAGTACTTGGGGCTGCCTTCAGAAGAGGCGTTCCGCGGGGCTGGTGTTAGTGCTTGTGCAACTTGCGACGGATTCTTCTATCGCGGAAAAGACGTGGCTGTTGTAGGTGGTGGAGATACTGCTTGCGAGGAGGCTACTTATTTGGCCGGGTTGTGCCGTAAAGTATATTTGATTGTTCGTAAAAACTATCTGAGAGCTTCTAAGGCTATGCAAGAACGTGTGTTCAGAACGGAAAATATTGAAGTTTTGTTCGAGCATAACACGTTGGAATTGTTTGGATCTGATATGGGGGTAGAGGGTGCTCGCTTGGTGTACAAGAAGGGAACTCCGGAAGAAGCTACCAAGGAAATCAAGATTGACGGGTTCTTCCTGGCTATCGGGCATACGCCGAATACAGAAGTGTTCAAAAAATATATTGAAGTCGACGAGCAAGGGTATATCGTTACCGAAGGTAAGTCTTGCAAGACGAATGTACCGGGTGTATTTGCTGCGGGAGACGTGATGGACCCGACTTATCGTCAGGGAATTGCTGCTGCCGGAACCGGTTGCCGTGCTGCTATTGATGCGGAGCGTTACATAGGAGAATTACACGCATAAAGCGATTTTTTTTGAAGAGAACTTTTTTGAAATAAAATAAAAGCTGTTTGAAGGTACCTTTGAACAGCTTTTTCCATTAAAATGATGAATGATGATGAGATACTGCATTGTTTGTTTGCTGTTGGTAATCGTTTCTTTCGGGCAGGTGAATGCACAGGAAAATCGTAATGGCTTTCGATTGGACACGATCTATAAACCCGGGGCAAAACGTCAAGTGGTGAAAGCTCCAGTGAAAAAGAGTGTCCCCTTGAAATCGTCTGTGTCCCGGAAAGTGGGAAAATGGACATTAAGCGGTTCTTGCGGGATGTCCTTTGGGGATTATACCAGTATAGACGTGTCTCCCCAGGTCGGATACCGTTGGAACGAGTTTTTCTCGGCCGGTGGTGGGGTGAGTTACAATTATCATCATTCTTCCAATCGTTATGATATGAATTATCTCGGGATAAACGTATTTGGGCGGGTGAATCCGGTACGATATATTGCTCTTCAAATTCAACCGGAATTAAAGGGGAGTTGGGGAAAGTCGTATGGAAAGAAGATAGACTTCCGTTATGTTCCCACGATGCTGGTAGGCGGGGGTGGAGTTATTCCCACCGGAACAGGCTCTATCTCCGTGATGTTTTATTATGACGTGATACAGAATGAGTATTCTCCTTACGGGAAAAATTGGGTCTGTTCCGTGGGATATTCCTTTAATCTTTAATTATTTAATCGTGACCATCGTGGCTCCATAGCCATATTGTTTGAAAGAAGCGTCTTGATGGTTGAAGCGTTTGTACTTGGTTTGGAGTTCCCAAAGGATGCGTTGTCTCAATACCCCGTCTCCTTTGCCGTGTATAAACACGATCTTTTGGCCCCGGCGGAGTTTGTATTGTTCCAGTGTTTTGTGGAACACGTCCATCTAGTAGTCCAGCATATCCTTGTTTGCCATGCCTGTCGTGTCGTCGAGTAGTTTGTCTATATGCAAGTCGATCTCGATGATGTTGCTATTGGATTGTTTGGGAGTTTCCTTGTGGGGCGTGTCTTCCGTTTTATGGGGCGTTTTTTGTAAAAATTGTTCCGGAATGGTTTCTAACCCTTCTTCTTTGAGGATGGATTCCTTGTCCAGTGGTCGGAGTAGTGAGGTGGCATTGAACCAGCGGGTATGTTTGTAAGCTCCCGCCTTGCACAAATTTACCGGAGTAACCTTAATTTGCGTGTCAATAACGTTTTTAAGAGCATGAACACCTTTCTGATAGAACACGGATTGCACGTGTATCGCTTTAATCGTGTCTATTTCTTTGAGCGAGTAATTGCCGATCAGGTATGTCGTGTTCGGATTGCAGTTACCTGCCGTGATTCCGGTGTATTTTTCCCCGTCATGAAACGAGATGGAATAAAGGCTGGTTTGAGCGGTATCGTTCACGAGATAAATATCAAACCGACTTTCTGTCAAGTTATTAAAGTTCTCGGGGACGAATGCGATATAAAGGGTGTCGGCCGATTCCATAACCACGTTTTTCTGTCCGGATATGGACGTGGCGGATGCTGTTTTGGTCATGTTGCTATCTGAATGAATGACTACTAGGTTGTTTACTGATGCAGGAATTTCAAATCCGTATTCGTCGCAATATACGTTCACGGTGTTGTTATCAATGATGCCGGTAACTTTGCCCTCTAGCTTGTCTGATATAAATCGTACGATGTCGCCTATTCTTATATTCATGTCGTCTTCTGTTTTATTGTTAGGCAAAAATAGTGTTTTTTTCATTTGAAAATATTAATTTAGCCAGCTGATTGGTGAGTTAAAAATAAAAGTTAAAAGCTAAAAGGGAAGAAAGTAGAGATTAAATTAATGATTACTAGTTAATTCTTGATCTGCCTCGATAATGAAGTGAAATAAAATATAATATAATGACATTACAAGAATTTCAACAATCAATTAGGGAAGGGATTCCGGCAGAATTGCCGGCTCCGAAGGCTTACGAACCGGAGATTAACCATGCCCCTAAAAGGAAAGATATCCTGACGAAAGAAGAAAAGAAACTGGCGATACGTAACGCTTTACGTTATTTTGACCCGAAACACCATGCCGTGCTGGCTCCTGAATTTGCCGAGGAGTTGGAGAAATACGGGCGTATTTATATGTATCGTTTCCGTCCGGATTACAAGATGTATGCCCATAATATCAATGATTATCCTCACAAGAGCCTGCAAGCAGCGGGTATCATGCTGATGATGAATAATAACCTGGATTATGCCGTGGCTCAACATCCTCACGAGTTGATTACTTACGGGGGAAACGGGGCGGTGTTCCAGAACTGGGCTCAGTATCGTCTGGCAATGAAGTATTTGTCGGAAATGACTGATGAGCAGACGCTGGTGCTATATTCCGGTCACCCGATGGGATTGTTCCCGTCGCATAAGGATGCGCCACGTGTCGTGGTTACGAACGGTATGGTGATCCCGAATTATTCAAAGCCGGATGATTGGGAACGTTTTAACGCTTTGGGTGTTTCCCAGTACGGGCAGATGACAGCAGGTTCTTTCATGTATATCGGTCCGCAGGGAATTGTTCACGGTACCACGATTACCGTGTTGAATGCCGGGCGTAAGATTTCCAAACATGGAGAAGGGTTAGCTGGTAAATTGTTTATTACCGCCGGATTAGGTGGTATGTCGGGTGCGCAGCCGAAAGCCGGGAATATTGCCGGATGTATCAGCATTACTGCCGAGATTAACCCAAAAGCTACGCATACCCGTCATTCTCAGGGATGGGTTGACGAGGTGATTGATGATCTGGATAAGCTGGTGGAGCGAGTGAAAGTGGCTCGCGCGAAGAAAGAGACGGTTTCTATCGCTTACCAAGGGAACGTGGTGGACGTGTGGGAACGTTTTGCGGAAGGAGATATTCCTGTTGAGCTGGGATCTGACCAGACTTCATTACATAACCCGTGGGCCGGTGGGTACTATCCCGTGGGTGTGAGTTTCGAAGAGTCCAAGCGGATGATGGCTGAGGAACCGGAGTTATTTAAGCAAAAAGTACAAGAATCTTTGCGTCGTCACGTGGCTGCAATCAATAAGTGCGTGGCTCGTTTCGATACTTACTTCTTTGATTACGGTAACGCATTCTTGTTGGAATCATCCCGTGCGGGTGCTGATATCATGAAACCGAACGGAGATTTCAAATACCCGTCGTACGTGCAGGACATCATGGGACCGATGTGTTTTGATTACGGTTTCGGCCCCTTCCGTTGGGTATGCTCCAGTGGTGACCCGAAGGATTTGGCGAAGACGGATGAGATTGCAGCTCGTGTGTTAGAGGAAATCAAGACACATTCCCCGAAAGAGATTCAACAACAGATGGATGATAATATCCGTTGGATCAAGGCTGCTATGGAGAATCATCTGGTCGTTGGGTCGCAAGCCCGGATCTTGTATGCTGATGCTGAAGGTCGTATCAAGATTGCCGAGGCATTTAACAAGGCTATTGCTGCCGGGGAGATTTCTGCTCCCGTGATCTTGGGACGTGATCATCATGACGTTTCCGGTACGGATTCTCCTTATCGCGAGACTTCAAATATATATGACGGGTCTCGTTTCACGGCTGATATGGCTATTCATAACGTGATCGGGGATTCTTTCCGCGGTGCAACCTGGGTATCTATCCACAATGGTGGTGGTGTAGGTTGGGGGGAAGTTATTAACGGTGGTTTCGGGATGATGCTGGATGGTTCTGCCGATAGCGACAGGCGTTTGAAGAATATGTTGTTCTGGGACGTGAATAATGGAATCTCCCGTCGTAGCTGGGCTCGTAACGAAGGGGCTGTTTTTGCCATCAAACGTGCCATGGAGGTGAATCCGAATTTGAAGGTGACACTACCGAACTTTGCTGATGACCAGTTGATAGAGTCATTGTTTTAAATAAAATATTTTCTGGTAGCGGGGAATGCTTTTGAACGGGCATTCTCCGTTTTTTATTGCTCTTCTTCTAGGGTGATGGGTATTACTTGCACTGTAGTTGTGCCGTACTCTCGTTAGTAAGTCAACGGGAAGTTAACCGGAAGTCAACGGGAAATTGACGCTCCGGGGATGTGCACTTTCGCTTGATCTTGTCTTGAAATGGGACCAAGATATTAACGAGACATGCCTACGACTCCGGCGAGTGTACGGCGCAAGTTACTTGAATAGGGTCGTGAATTTCGTGGGAATGGGGGTCTCGAATTTCATTTCTTTTCCCGTAATGGGATGGGTAAAGGTGAGCTTGAAAGCGTGTAGGGCCAAGCGGTGCAAGGGGTTTTTCGTGGCCCCGTATTTTGGATCCCCCGTAACGGGGTGTCCGATTTCTTGCATATGTACCCTAATTTGGTTTTTGCGTCCGGTTTCCAATTCAAGTTCCACAAGTGAGAATTGTCGGTTCGATTTTAAGGTCGTGTAGTTCGTGATGGCCAATTTCCCGTTTTGTGAAGAGGTGGAGTGGACGATCAAGGCTTTATTTTCGCTGATATAAGATTTCACTTGTCCTTGTTCCGGTTGTGGGCATCCCTCGACGACAGCGACATATTTCCGTTCCCGGATCATTTCGTTCCAGTTCTTTTGTAGAGTTTCCTGAACCTTTTTGTTTTTGGCAAACATCATGATACCGGAAGTTTCTTTATCCAAGCGATGCAGGATAAAAATGTGGTTCCGGGGATCTTTGTTTTTCAAGTAGTTGTTCAGGATGTAATAAGCTGTCTTGGTTTTATCTCGCTCTGTTCCCATGGAAAGTAGTCCGCTTGCCTTTTCCACGACAAGCAAATGTTCATCTTCATACAGGAGGTTGAGCATGGGATGGTGAAAAGGAGCCGCGCTTTTGTTCATCCCGACGGTTACCGTGTCCCCGGGTTTGAGTGGTGTGTCGAATTGTGTGGTGACACGGTTGTTCACTTGCACGAGTTTGTGGGCGAGGAATGATTTCACGGCTGTCCTGCTTTGGTCATGTAAAGCTTGTAACAGGAAAGGCATTAACGTGTTTTCTTCTTGTACTTCGAAACTACGGCTACGCGGGGCTTTGGCACGGGATGAATTTTGGAGTCTCATGAGTTTATTTGTTTAATCGGGGACAAAGGTAATAAAAGTAAGGACGTAATTTGTGGGTTTATGCGAAAATAGACACTTGTTATTGTGGGGTGTTGCGGAATTAGAGGCGATTTATTGGAACTTGGGCTCACACTTTGCTGTAGATTAATATTTAGGAATTTATTCCAAATATTATTAACCAACAAATGATCGATTATGAGTAACAAATTATTATTACTGTTGATTTTAGGCGTCGTGTTTTTTTCCGCTTGTAGCGATGATGACAAAGATCCGAATTATGATGGGACATATAAAGATTCGGGATTGGAGTTGTCAAGGGACGGGATGGTATTGAGTGGAAAGAGTGTCGCTTTATCTGGTAACACGCTGACCTTGGGTAACGTGATTCCGGGAGAACCGGCATTGGCGATTCCCGTGACGATCACGGGAAGTGCAGTGGAAGGTACGAGCAGTAATGACTTCCGGGAAGTGAAGGTCTCCGGGAAAATTGAAGGAGGAAAAATGAACCTGACTCTTGCGGTGAAGAATAAGGCCACGGATATTGAGGGTACTTGGGCGGTAGGAAATCTGGATGCAGGCATTATGGCTACACATTTTACTTTCACGACAGATAAGGAAAAGGTGAAATACGGTGAGACTGAGGTCGCTCCAGAGAATGTGATAGGGTTTGTGAATGGCATATTTGGATGGATGTTGCCCACGTTTTTGAGAGGTATAACTTTCACGAATGATGGCAATATCACGGCTTCTTACAATAGTGATATGAATAATCCACAATATGCAACGTCTCCTAAAGGTATGGCCTTTTATAATTTGGTGGGAGGAAAGTTGTATATCTCTGCAAATATTACAGGCATCGTGGAGGATATTGGGCGTAGTACTTCTGACCCGTTGACGGAGATCATGGTCGTATTGGAACAGGGGCTTCCTTTTGAGATCTCGAAAGATACGGAAAAAGAAACAATGGATGTTTATATGATCCGGGAGACATTATTACCATTTATGGCTTTGTTACCCATGTTGGGAGAAGTTATGCCTGAAGAATTCCAGAATTACGCTGGATTTATCACGGATTTGGGACCGATTATTCAAGAAGGGAAAACGGCGGAATTGGGATTGGTGTTGACGCAAAAGAAGACCGCAGAATAGTAATATTGTACAAGATGATTTAGAGAGTTATGTTGCATATGGTGATGTGACTCTCTTTTTGTGGAAAATGATTTATATGGAATATTCTTTATATAGGTAGTGTGGGGTTATTATAAATAGTTAAATGAAATGTTATGAAGAACAAGTTTTTATTATTAATTGTTTTAGGAATTGTATTTTTTGCTAGTTGTAGCGATAGTGACAATAAAGATACGCCGAAAGATTTTAACGGGATTTATTCTACAACGAGTACGGATCGGGTGTTAGATTTGAAGTATAGTAACGCTGTCTTTATCGGAAAATCTGTTGATTTTAATTCTGCGGATGGAAAGAGTGCAACCTTGAAATTGCAAGGGGTTGTTCCGGGAGAGAGTGAAACCGTATTCTCTAGTGTCCCCTTGGAGTCTAGCAGTTCGGTTTATACGTTCTCTGCCGAGAATAAAAATGATTCCCGGACAGTGACTTTGGAAGGCTCTATCGTGAAAGGGAAGTTGACGATGAACGTGAACGTGAAGTTTGCCCAGAATGAGTTGATGAAGACATGGGATTTTTCAGCGGTAAAAATGTCATGGACGAAACCTCATGATTATCTTTTGACGGAAGTCGATTTGGGATTTACTAAAATGAAACTCACTACGGGTTTGTTGGCAACAATGGCTCCTACGATGTTATCAAAAGAGTTGAAAAATTATTTGCAGAACGTAACTTTCAGGGAAGATGGAAATATCGTGGCAGCTTATAATACGGCTACTGCAACAGAAGAAAATCCGGAACCGGAGGCTGATTGGCAGATGTCACCCTTAAATTTAGCACAGTATTGTGTGAAAGATGGTGTTTGTTACGTGTTTCTAAGCTTGGATATGATCATGCGACAGGTAGATATGGATCAGGAAGGACGTTCAACGGATACAGATCCGATTCTTGGGGCTATAGAACAATTGTTGACGAATGGAATTCCCGTTCAGTTTGAAAAGACTGAAGGAGACGGTAAAGGAGCTTTGTATGTTTATCTGGATCAAGTGCTGTTGAAACAATTAGGTCCTCTATTACCTTTGGTAGAGGGGTTGATTCCGGGAGATACAGCTTTTGAAGCAACTTTTATTGGGAAGACAATATCTGTTCCTGTTGGACCGATTTTAGAGAATCTACCGGGAGCGTTGGAGGCAACGACTGAGATGCAGGTCGGTCTGCAATTTAAGGGGGCGGAGTAGTTTGAGAGTATATTTGTTGATTAGGCGGAAAAGAAATTTTTAGAAAATTTGTTAGTTATTGTCCGGGTATGCATTTAATGTATATTCGGACAATAGTATTAATGGGCTTTGTTTTTGGCTAGGGAGAGAAAAAAGTTGTAGTAGGTTGAATTTTGCTATGTTTTAGGTTTAGGCTAAATAGTCTGGATTTAAAAAGTTGGAAATAATAACCGTCAGAAAATTAAATATATACGACCAGGAAAGTGTTAAAAATGTATTTCTCTTGTAACACTTGATTAAATTTGCACGTTTTTTGCTGATAATAAGGCTGCATGGTGCAATAAATGAAGATTTATTGTTTGCATGAATATTTAAAGAGAGGACGGATAAGTCAATGTTTAATTAATATTTAATGAAGTATGAAAAACAAATTTTTATTGTTGTTGATTTTAGGTGTAACATTTTTTGCGAGTTGTAATGATGATGACGATGATAAGGTTCGAACTTATAATGGTGATAGTTTGTCCCTTTCTGTAGGTGGTATTAATTTTTCTGATAGAGAGGCCGTTTTGAATGGTTCTGTTTTGACATTAAAACAAGCCCTTCCAGGAGAAAATGAAACTGAGTTTACTATTATTCGTGAAGGAAATAAGATTACAGGTGTAAATTCAAATGCTAATCGGGAAGTGGCTCTTAATGGAACAATTGATGGTGATAAATTGGGATTGAATCTGACATTGAAAGTAAAGTCTTCTATGAAGGCAAAGTGGGATGTTAAGAAATTATTTTTGAATGTAGAACCGGAGTATATTGTTGAAGAGGGTGAGCCTGATTTAGTTGGATTAGTCGGTATGTTGGGGAGTATGGTAAGTTATATAATGCCTAATATTTCATTTGAGGAAGATGGTAATATTGTAGCATATTATTGTAAGGATATGGCAAATATGGGAAATCCTGAGGCGTATGAAAACTCTCCTAAAGGGATGGCATTGTATAATGTTGTTGATAATAAAATTTATATAGCTTTAAATTTAAGTGGGATTGTAGAGGATGCGACTACACCTAAAGCAGAATCTTCTATTGGACGTTCTGATTATAATCCGTTGACATCTTTGATGGCGATGGTTGATACAGGACTGCCATTGTATTTGAGAGATGGGGAAGAAGGTTTGAAAGAGGTGTATGTGGATAGAGAGATGATGCTTCCTGTTGTGAAAATGTTGCCGTCATTATTGAGTGCTTACGGTGATAAATTGGGAGATTATAAAGAAACGCTTGAACAGATTGTTGCAGCATTAGTTCCTCTTGTTGAGAATAGTGAGGTGGTAGAATTAGGTTTACAATTAGCTCCTTATACAGAAATTCCTACTCCTGCTACGAATGTTCAATCTCTTTCCAAAATGATTGAAAATGCAAGCTTGAAATTTGTAAAATAGTTTTTAGTTCTTATATTTGCAGCACGAAAAAGATAAAATATGAATAGTACATTACATCATATGCATCATCATAGCCATCACTGTATTCAGGTGAGATGATGCTGTTGTGCTGTAATTTGAAATAAAAAAGTATAAACGAGCTCGCCTGGATTCAGGCGGGCTCGTTTTGTTTTTTTTCGATACCATAGGTGCCTTCCCGGATTCAGAGCGACGATAAAATCAGATAGAAATGGTGAAATTAAAAGTCGCAATTCAAAAATCAGGTCGATTGAACGAGGACACGCTCGAATTATTGAAAGAGTGTGGAATTTGTATTAATAACGGGAAAGATCAGTTGATGGCACAAGCCTCTAATTTCCCGTTGGAGGTGTTGTATTTACGGAACTCGGATATTCCTCATTACGTGGAGGATGGAATTGTTGACGTGGCGATTATCGGGGAGAACACGGTGATCGAGAAACGGGCAAATGTATTGAAATTGCTAGATTTGGGTTTTTCGGGTTGCCGGGTTTCTATTGCTATTCCTAAATCGGAGGAATTTACCGGGTTAGATTGGTTGCAGGGAAAGCGGATTGCAACTTCCTACCCTAACACGTTGAATGATTTTCTGAGGCAAAATAGAATTCAAGCAGAGACACACGTGATCACGGGGTCGGTGGAGATCGCTCCCGGTATAGGGTTAGCCGATGCGATTTGTGATATCGTGAGTTCCGGTAGTACGCTTTTTAAAAACGGGTTGACGGAGGTCCACACGTTGTTTAAATCTACAGCTGTTTTGGTGGCTAATCCGGAGTTGGATGAGGAAAGACTACGGTTAACGGAACAGTTGATATTCAGAATGAAGGCGGTGTTGGCTGCCAAGTGCAATAAGTATATCCTGTTGAATGCGCCTGAAGAGAAGTTACAGGAGATTTGCAATATACTTCCGGGAGTGAAAAGTCCGACAATTATGCCGCTGGGGATGAAAGGATGGTATTCTCTGCATTCGGTGGTGAACGAGAATAAATTTTGGGAGTCTATCGGGGCATTGAAAGCGGCGGGTGCGGAAGGGATTCTGGTGGTGCCGATAGAGAAAATGGTAGAGTAATTTTAGATATTGGATTTTAGATTTCAGCCGCACGGGCGATCGCTTGGGTTGGCGGGTTACAGGTTTTATGAATAGACTAAATTTAAGGTTATGCAGAAAATATTATATCCAGAGAGGGAAAAGTGGACGAGGATTTTAGAGCGTCCGGAGAATAAAGGAGAGGATTTGGACAAGGTGTGTAAGGCGGTGTTTGATGAGGTGAGGAGAGATGGCGATGAGGCGTTGAGGAAGTACACGTGGTATTTTGATCGGGTGAGGTTAGGACGGTTTGAGGTGACGGAGGAGGAGTTTCAAGAGGCTGATAGGCTGGTGGATGCGGGGTTGAAGGAGGCGATTCGGGTTGCCAAGGGGAATATCGAGGAGTTTCACAAGGTACAGATTCCCGGAAAGTGTGAATACGTGAACGAAAGGGGATTCCGGTGCTGGCAGGAAGGCCGGGCGATAGACCGGGTGGGATTGTATGTCCCGGGCGGGAGCGCTCCCCTGTTTTCAACAGTACTGATGTTGGCGGTTCCGGCGAAGTTGGCCGGGTGCCGGGAGGTGGTGATCTGTACGCCGCCGGGAAGGGATGGACGGGTGAATCCGGCTATTTTGTGGACAGCCCGGTTGTGTGGGGTAACCCGTGTTTTTAAAGTGGGAGGGATTCAAGCTATCGCTGCACTGGCATTAGGGACGGAGAGTGTGGGACGGGTGGATAAGATTTTTGGACCGGGCAATCGTTTCGTGACGGCGGCGAAACAATGGGTTGGACGTTATGGCGTGGCGATCGATATGCCTGCCGGGCCTTCGGAGTTGATGGTGGTAGCGGATGAATCGGCACGGGCCTCGTTCGTGGCGGCTGATTTGTTGTCGCAGGCGGAACACGGGCCGGATAGTCAAGTACTTCTAGTGACTTGCGATGAATCACTGATTGATCGTGTGGAAGAGGAGTTGAACAGGCAGTTGGATCAAATTCCTCGCAAGGTTATTGCAGGGGAGGCTCTGGGGAATTCTAAATATATTGTTTTACGTTCCCGGGAAGAGTGCGTGGAGCTGGTGAATTGTTATGCACCGGAGCATTTGATGCTGAGCGTGAAGGATTATTTGGATTGGGTACCGGAAATTCGGAATGCGGGTTCTGTGTTTTTGGGACACTATTCCCCGGAGAGTGCGGGGGATTATGCGTCTGGGACGAATCACACCTTACCCACGAACGGGTATGCCCGTGCGTATAGCGGGGTGAACATGGATGCCTTTATGAAAAAGATAACTTTCCAAGAGATCACGCCGGAAGGTTTGCTCTATTTGGGAAAAACGATCGAAATGATGGCGGATAACGAAAAGTTGGAGGCACACGGGAATGCGGTAAGGGTTAGGAATTTAGAATTTAAAATTTAGAATTTGGAATGAAAGCATTGGGAGATATAGTAAGGGAGAATATAAAGGGGTTACAAGCGTATTCCTGTGCCCGTGCGGAGTTCGAGGGAACGGATGTAACCTTGCTGGATGCAAACGAGAATCCATTTGCGTCGGAATATAACCGTTATCCTGATCCGTTTCAGCGGGAATTGAAGCGAGAGATCGGGAGATTGAAGGGGGTGGAGGTTTCCCGGCTGGTACTGGGAAATGGGAGTGACGAGTTGATTGATATGTTGATCCGGACTGTTTGTACCCCCCGACGGGATAATATAATTGTTTTTTCACCGGGATATTCGATGTACGAGGTGAGTGGACGGGTGAATGACGTGGAGGTGAGGTGTCTGGAGTTGGACGAGGAGTTTCAGCCGGGGTGGAACATGTTGTTGGATAGCGTGGATCAATTTACGAAAATGATTTTTTTTTGCACACCGAATAATCCGGTGGGGAACGTGATTCCTTTGGAACGTATCCGGGAGGTGGCGTTTCGTTTTGATGGGATTATCGTGGTAGACGAGGCGTATATCGATTTTACCGATATGCCGTCGGCTGTTACTTTGCAGAAGACTTATCAGAATGTGGTCGTGTTACAAACTCTGTCCAAGGCTTGGGGACTTGCCGGGTTACGGGTAGGGATTTGCGTGGCGGACCCGGAACTGGTGATTTATTTGAATAAAGTAAAACCGCCTTATAATATCGGTTCGTTGACTCAAAGGCGGACTTTGGATGTCTTGCGCAATGATGCCGATTTTTTGGAGAAGGTGGAGACGATCAAGCGGGAAAGGAAAAGGGTTACCGGGGTTTTGCGGGATTTATCTTGGTTGGAGGTTGTCTGTGATTCGGAGGCCAATTTTGTATTGATTCGTTGTGAGCGTTTTCGGGAACTGTATGAATATTTGGTGGAAGGTGGCGTTATTGTTCGGGTACGGCATATTCCGCCCCGGTTGAGCTGCGGGTTGCGGATAACCGTCGGGACACGGGAAGAGAATGATTTGTTGATCGAGCGATTAAAGAAATTCGGTGATTTATGAAGAAGATATTATTTATAGATCGTGACGGTACGATCATACAAGAGCCACTAGTTGATTACCAGGTGGATAGTATGGATAAATTGGCGTTTGTTCCGGGTGTTATTGGAGCCTTGCGGGAGATTGTTCGGGAGACGGATTATCGGTTGGTCATGGTGAGCAATCAAGATGGTTTGGGGACAGAACGGTTTCCGATGGATGCTTTTTTGCCGCCTCATGAATTCATGTTGAAGACTTTGGCGGGCGAGGGTGTTGTTTTTGACGAGATACTGATAGATGAGAGTATGCCGGGAGATGGTTCTCCCCGGAGGAAGCCGGGGATCGGTATGGTTGAGAAGTATTTGAACGAAATGCTGGATCGAGAGAATTCTTACGTGATTGGCGATAGGTTGACGGATATGCAGTTGGCGGCTAATATGGGGATTTGGGGGATATTGCTGGGAAAGGAAAAGATGGAGAGTTTACCTATTGTTTTAACTACAGATTCTTGGGGAAAGATTGTGCGTTTTCTAAAACAGGGAAGCCGACAGGTGGTGCAAGTGAGGAAAACGGCGGAGACGGAAGTACGGGTTGCGTTAGATTTGAATGGAACGGGACAAGGCGAGGTGAAGACGGGAATAGCTTTTTTTGACCACATGCTGGAACAGATTATCCGGCACGGGGAAATGGATTTGGTGGTTTCCGTGGAGGGGGACTTGCAGGTGGATGAACATCACACGATCGAGGACACGGCTATTGTGTTGGGTCAATGTTTCTCGGAGGCATTAGGGGGTAAGAAAGGGATCGGACGATACGGTTTTGCTTTACCGATGGATGAGGCGAGGGCGGAGGTGTTGCTGGATTTGGGTGGGCGGAGTTGGTTGGAGTGGAATGCCGCATTTAGCCGGGAGTACGTGGGGGATTTTCCCACGGAGATGACAAAGCATTTTTTTGCCTCGTTTTGTCAAGGAGCTAAATGTAATTTGCACGTGGCGGCAAAAGGGGAGAATACGCATCACGTGATAGAAGCTATTTTTAAAGCGTTTGCCCGTAGTTTGAGGATGGCTGTCCGGCAAGAGGCCGGAGGAAGGATTCCGTCGACGAAGGGAAGAATGGATTAATTTTAGATTTGGTGATTTTAGATTGAACCCCCTCTAACTCCCCCTTGGAAAGGGGGAGGACACGCTGCATTGTTGCATCGCGGCGCATTCTCGCATTAGGCTCTCCCCCTGTGTAAAGGGGAGTCAGAGGGGGTAGTTTGAAAAGAATAGGATTATGATATTTTTTTATTGAAATGAGTAAAATAGTAATTATAGAGTACGGGGCTGGAAATTTGTTTTCGGTGAGGGTTGCGATAGAGAGGTTGGGGTATGAGGTTGTTTGTAGCGCTGATCCTCGGGTGGTAAGGGAAGCTGATAAGGTGATCTTTCCGGGAGTGGGGCAAGCTGCAGCGGCCATGCGGCAACTAAGGGAAAGCGGGATGGATCGGGTGATTCCGGAATTGAAGGTTCCCGTGTTGGGGATATGTTTGGGAATGCAGTTGATGTGTGCTTATTCGGAAGAGGGGGATACGGAAGGATTAGGGATATTCCCGATGCGGGTGAAAGAATTCGGGCGATGCAGTAAAGTACCTCATATGGGGTGGAATGGAATTCGGAGATTGAAGTCCGGGTTGTTTGACGGGGTTGTCGAGGGGGATATGGTGTATTTCGTGCATTCGTATTGTGTGCCTGTTGGTGAGTATACCATTGCCACGTGTGATTATCAGATGGCTTTTTCCGCGGCGATTCGTAAAGATAATTTTTGGGGATGCCAGTTTCATCCGGAGAAATCGGCCGGGGTTGGGGAAAAGATGATTGAAAACTTTTTAAAAATGTAAAAGAAATGAAGATAACGGTTATTCCGGCAATAGATGTTATAGGGGGCAAATGCGTGAGGCTTACCCGGGGAAATTACGATGAGTGTAAAACTTATTATGATGATCCGGTGGAGGCTGCCCGACGTTTCGAAGATATGGGAATGAAGCGTTTGCATCTTGTGGATTTAGATGGGGCTAGGGAGTCTCGGGTGATAAATTGGCGGGTGCTGGAACGAATTTGTGTGGCGACTCGTTTGGAGGTCGATTTTAGCGGGGGTATCAAGAGTGACGAGGATATTTGTCGGGTGTTTGATGCGGGGGCCTCATTTGTTTGCATCGGGAGTATGGCCCAGCAAAATAGGGAAAAAACACGGGAGTGTCTGGAGAGATACGGGGCCGGACGGGTTATTATCGGGGCAGATGTAAGAGACGGGCATGTGTGTATTCAGGGGTGGAAAGTGGAGACGGAGACAACGATATACGAGTTAATAGAGGCTTATATGCCTGTGTTGAAGAACGTGATGTGTACGGATATTACCCGGGATGGAATGTTGGGGGGAGTCTCTTTGGAGTTGTATCGTGAGTTGGTGACTCGTTACCCGGATATTACGTTTATCGCATCCGGGGGAGTTGGTGGGATGGAGGATATTCAAGCGTTGGAGAATGTGGGGATTTCTTCCGTGATCGTGGGGAAGGCGTTTTATGAGAATTTAGAATTTAAAATGGATAGAGCTAATTAATTTACGATTTATGAATTACGATTGAGAAGGGTGGACTTTGTGGGTGGAAATCTAAAATTTAAAATTAATAAGGATGGTTTTAGCAAAAAGAATTATTCCATGTTTGGATGTGAAGGCGGGGAGGACGGTGAAAGGGGTAAATTTTGAGAATCTGAGGGATGCTGGGGATATTGTGGAGTTGGCCGGTCGATATTCAGAAGAAGGGGCGGATGAGTTGGTGTTTTTGGACATCACGGCAAGCTTCGATCACCGGGGTACACGCTTGGAGTGGGTGGAACGGGTGGCCCGACAAGTGCGGATTCCTTTTACCGTGGGTGGTGGTATTTCATCGGAACGGGATGTGGAGGCTCTTTTGAAAAAGGGTGCAGATAAAGTGTCTGTAAATTCCAGTGTTTTGAAAGACCCGGGTTTGATAGATCGGTTGGCAGCGGCATTTGGTAAACAATGTGTTGTCGTGGCGGTGGATGCTCGTCGAGATGGTGAAGAGTGGCGAGTGTACAGTCATGGGGGATGGGTGGCTACCCATCGGGAACTTTTTTCATGGGTGAAGGAGGCGGAAGAAAGAGGGGCTGGGGAGATCTTGTTTACCTCGATGGATCATGATGGAACACATCAAGGATTTGCTTGTGAGGCAACCGGACGAGTGGCGGATTTGGTTAATATTCCGGTCATTGCATCCGGTGGAGCGGGGTGTCCGGATGATTTTTATGAGGCTTTGACCCGGGGAAAAGCGGATGCCGTGTTGGCTGCCGGAGTTTTTCATTTTGGGCAGATTCGGATTCCGGAGTTGAAATGTTTTTTGAAAGGAAAAGGTATTGTGGTTCGATAAAATATTTAATGAAATGGTAAATATTACAGAATTAAAATTTGATGCGGCCGGGTTAATTCCGGCAATCGTACAGGATGCAGATACGCGAGTGGTGTTAATGCAAGGGTATATGAATCGGGAATCTCTTGTCGAGACGGAGCGTTCCGGGAAAGTATGTTTTTTTAGTCGTTCCCGGCAGCGGTTGTGGACAAAAGGAGAGGAGAGTGGGCACTTTTTACGGGTGAAGGAGGTTCTGGTAGATTGTGATCGGGATTCGTTATTGGTGAAGGTGAATCCCGTGGGACCGACTTGTCACACGGGGCAAGATACGTGCTGGGGAGAAAAGAACGTGAATAAGGATTTCTTGTTTTACTTGCAGCGATATTTGGAAAAACGAAAAGACGAGTCTCCGGAAATATCCTATACGGCCCGCCTGATTGGAAAGGGAATTAACAAGGTGGCCCAAAAGGTGGGAGAGGAGGCCGTGGAATTGGTTATCGAAGCCAAAGATGATAATGAAGAATTATTTTTAAATGAGGCAGCCGATTTGATGTACCACTATATCGTATTGTTAATCGCGAAGGGATATGGCTTGGAGGATGTGGTGAGGGTGTTGGAGGGGAGACATGGGAAAGATAAAAGTTAAAAACTAAAAGCTAAAAGTTAAAAGATAGAGGATAAATGGAGGCTGTGGAATGTGAGAGAAAATTATTAAGTCATTCAATTTAAAATCTAAAATTTAGAGGGGCTTTTGCCCTTCTAGAGTTTTATGCGGATTTGGAAGGAGAGGTCGAATAGTTTGTTGTCGTTGATTTGGGTTAGAGAGGAGCTAATGGTTGATTTGTCGGGGTAGTAGGTGAGACCGGCTTTCAGATAGAGGGTGATGAGAGAGAAGGGTTTCCAGTTGAGATTGAGGTAGGAGCGGAAGCCCCGATCGTACAAGGCGGGAAAGGAGTAACCGTAGAGAACGTTGTTTTCGTAGGCGTATATTCTGGTGTTGTAGCTGTCCGTGTCGAAGTAAGCGAATCGGAATTGGGCTTTTAGGCTGGTTTGGAGGGATGAGTACATAATGTCTTGATAGAATAGGTAACCGCCTTCGTGTTTTTCTTTTTTTACGTAACGAGTGTAACTGGTTCGGGTACGGGATTTTAATTGCTCGCAGATGGAGTAGGTAAATTGGAGCCTGTATTCCTGTTTTACACGGGAGACGGATTGAAGGGATTCTCCTGTTTTATCGTCTTCCGGTTTGTCTTCGTGTTTGAAACGAAACGAACAATCCCAGCGAGAGCGGTTGAACGTGACATCTCCCATGATCTCTTGGCCTTTGCCGGGGATGGTTGCTTGATAACGGGGCGAGAAAAAACGGAACCGATCATAATAAACATTAATTTTTAGATTGCGGAAAGGGGTACTTTCGAGACCTAGGTATAATCCTTCTTCGTTTGTCGTGTTGGAGTATTCGGCAAAACCGCTATTGTAGTGAGAGTGATAGCCTTTATCGTAGTGGCGATAGAGGGCACATAGGGCGAGTCGAGGAATCCCGCTGTAGCGTAAACCGTTGATGGTTGCCCATGCCCCGTTGCCACTACGTGCTGTTTCCCCGAATAGGTAGAAATGGTAGCCTCCGGTTTTGTAGTCAATGCTTACGAGAGTGCGTTGATTACCCGTTTCGTTGTATTGTTGGTAGGAGGCTTTGCCAATGGTTAGGGGCGGCGAAAAGTTATAATGTAATAATTGAATACCGATGCGAAAGTAACGGTGATTTAGACGGGTTGATAGGCCTGTCGTGAATTCTTTTAAGATGTGTTTTTTATCGCATTCTGAGGAATTCCGATGATAACCTGTTTGGTAAAGGGAGGCGGTTTGCACGGCTTCCGGAGTAAGGGTATCAAGATCAGCGAGATTACCGTCCGTTTTCTTGTAAGAAACGAAAATTTCGGTGGTAACCGTGCGTGTCGGGTGCAGACTGGCGGCTATACCTCGTAGGTAGCGGTTTTCATCGGTAGAGGTGTAGGGTGCAATGCCGTTTCCTGATTTCTCGTTACTAAGAGTGGAGGTCGATTTCCCGGAAGAGTAACCGCTCCATGCCAGTAATCCCTGTCCCCATTGCAATTTATAGTCACCGATAATTATCCGGTGGATAATTTTTTCCGGGGTGTAGCATACGTGGACGGAAAGAAAGTCAAACCCTGTTTTCTGGTTTTTCGTGAAATAATTTTCTCCCGGGTCGTTTTCTAACGTGAGGCCCCCTTGCCAGCGTTGCTGGTTTGATATTTTGTATTTTAGTAATGTACCTACGGGTGGTCCTTGAAAGCGGCTTTGTTTTTTGGTGATATAGTCCTTTTCGTACAAAAAGGCTTTCCGGCTGAACTTTTTGTAACCGGCTTGTTTCGGGCGGGTCATTTTTAAGCGAGCGAGGATTTCTTGCGAAAGGTGATAACGGGATTGCTTTTCGGGTGTGTACGTTCCGATGCGTATAAATGGTTTGATGTTGGATAAATCCTGTTGACTGATTCCGGTGATGAGTAGAAGTTCGTTCGGGTGAGTAAAAGCCCCGTGTTTTTTACGGAAATCTAGTAAGTTGTCTATCTGCGCATCGGAAAGGAAAAATAACATTTTCAAGCTATCGAATCCGGCTGAATTGAGGTTTATCGGTTGTACGGAGAGGTGGATCAGAGAGTTGATCATGTCCTCGTAATAATCTTCCGATGATTCGATGTCGTTTGTTTCCAATAGTTTTTCAATATCCGGTACGCTCTGTGAGTACACGGAGCAAGGGATAATAAAAAGTAAAATAACGACATGTATAATTTGTCGCATGATATAAATGTTTTCGTCAACGGAAATTGATTGCGTGAACAAATACACGTAAATAGCCGATGTTTCAAAGGTAGGAAATGTTTTGGATATTTTTCTAAAAATCTTGTTTTTTAGTTATGGCGGGTCAATATAGTTAAAACAGGAATTTTGTAAGTTATGATTTGTAGTTTCTGATCGAGAGATAAACTGTTTCGATAGTGAATAAAGAATTCCCCTAAAAGTTCATTTTAGGGGAATTCTTATATTGATTCTTTCCGGGGGAATTAATTCGTCTTGTAATCGTATTTTACTTTTGCCAGTTCGTTGTTGGCATCAACGATTTTCTTTTTCAAAGATTCTTTGAAGTCTACAATCTTGGCTTTTAATGCGTTGTCGCCAATAGCCAAAATTTGTGCAGCCAGAATACCGGCATTCATGGCCCCGTTGATGGCGGTGGTGGCAACCGGGATGCCCGGAGGCATTTGGGCGATGGCTAAAAGAGCGTCCATCCCGTCAAGAGAAGCGTTGATGGGAACACCGATCACGGGAATTGGTGTCATGGCAGCGATAACACCCGGTAGGTGTGCGGCCATTCCGGCTCCGGCGATGATAACTTCAATACCCCGTTTCTGTGCGTTTTTGGCAAAAGACTCCACTTCTGCCGGTGTGCGGTGAGCGGAGAGGGCATTGATTTCGAAAGGTATGCAAAAATCGTTTAACACTTTTGCGGCTTTTTCCATGACGGGCAGGTCTGACGTGCTACCCATTATAATACTTACTTTTGGATCCATATTTTTACCGGATTTTAAATTCAAAGTTGTACTTTTGCGCAAAGTTAAATAAAAAAATGGATTAGAGAGACGATAGGTCTATCATTCAAAAGAGAAATATGCACAGGATGAAAAGAATCAAATTGCATGATCGGAGTTTCCGACTGATGATTGAGGCTGACGTGATCGACCGGGAAATAGAGCGGGTTGGAGCCCAGATCAATCGAGAATTGGCGGGTGAACGTCCTTTGTTTCTGGGAGTGTTGAACGGGGCGTTTATGTTCGTGGCTGATTTGTTGAAACATATCACGATCGATGGGGCGGAAATCAGTTTCGTGAAGATTGCTTCTTATGCCGGGTTGTCTTCAACGGGAAAGGTGCAGGACCTGATCGGGTTACGGGAAGATATTGCGGGACGAACCGTTGTGATTTTGGAGGATATGATTGATTCGGGAGAGTCCATTATGCATATGAAAAAAATATTGGAAGAGAAACATCCGAAACAAGTGAAGGTGGCTGCGTTGTTTTACAAACCGAAAGCGTTGAAATACGACCTAACGATTGATTACAAGTGTATTGCTCTGGAGAATGATTTCGTGGTAGGGCACGGGTTGGATTATGACGGATTAGGGCGTAATTATCCGGACCTTTATACAATTGAAAATTGAAAATTGAAAATTGAAAATGACAAACGGATGATGTCGTTTTCAGTTTAAAATTTAAAAAATCTATAAATTTAAAATTATTGAGATGGCATCAACGAACTTTGTCGATTACGTGAAAATATTCTGTCGTAGTGGAGCCGGAGGGCCGGGATCTATGCATCTTCATCGGGATAAACGTTCTGCCAAGGGAGGACCTGATGGTGGTAATGGTGGACGCGGAGGACACGTGATATTAAAAGGAAACCGGAATTACTGGACCTTGATTCACTTGAAATTCCAGCGTCACGTGTATGCTGAAGACGGTGAGAGCGGGAGTGGAAATCTATGTACAGGAGCTGACGGGAAAGATGTCATTATAGATGTTCCGCTGGGAACTGTTGCCCGGGATGCGGATACCGGGGAAACGATTTGCGAGATCACGAAAGACGAAGAGCTTTGTGTTGCTGTTCGTGGTGGTCGTGGTGGTTTGGGAAACTGGAATTTCCGTTCGGCCACGAATCAGACGCCTCGTTACGCGCAGCCGGGAGAACCCCGGGTGGAACGGAGTGTCATTCTGGAATTGAAAGTGCTTGCCGATGTCGGTCTAGTAGGTTTCCCGAATGCGGGTAAGTCAACGTTGCTATCCGTTGTTTCTGCGGCAAAACCAGAGATCGCAAACTATCCGTTTACCACGTTGGTTCCGAATTTGGGAATTGTGAATTACAGGGATAACCGTTCTTTTGTGATGGCTGATATTCCCGGAATCATAGAGGGGGCGCATTTGGGAAAAGGTCTGGGGCTGCGTTTCTTGCGACATATTGAACGAAATTCAGTGTTATTGTTCATGGTTCCCTCGGATAGTGAGGATATTCACGGGGAGTATAAAATTTTGTTAAACGAGCTAAAACAGTATAATCCCGAGTTGTTGGATAAAAAACGACTTTTGGCTATCAGTAAATCGGATTTTATTGATAAGGAGCTGATGGCCGAAATGGAGAAAGATTTACCGGATATTCCCTACGTGTTCATTTCTTCCGTAACGGGGAGTGGAATCATGGAATTGAAAGATATGTTGTGGAGGGTATTGAACGAAGAGTAGCGAACGGCTTTTTCTTATTTTATATTTTTTTCAAGTAAACGGGGTAACCGAATATGTTAATCACCGTATATTCATAGGAATTTAAATGAATGACTTATGAATTACGGAATTAGTGTATTGTTTCGATTTATTCCCTTGTTGATGGCGTTGATTTGCTTTTTCTTTGGAGGGTATATCTTTGGTTACGGGAATGATGAAGCACGGTGGGTAGCGGGGCCGGTCGTATTTTCATTAGGCGTACTTTGTATTGCGTTGTTTGCCACGGCAGCTACGATTATTCGGCAATTGATCCACACGTATAATCCTGTCGCGAAATATTTATTACCCGGTATGGGATATTTATTCGCTTTAGGAACGATGCTCTGGGGTATTTATTTGTTCAGTTCTCCTGAACCGCAGAATTTATTTGTCCCAGGACACGTGATCTGTGGAGTGTCGTTGATTGCGGCTTGTATTTCAACGGCGGCAACTTCATCTACTAAATTCACTCTTATTCCGGTGAATTCGCATGGGACAAGTGATAAAATTAATCCTAACGGTTTCTCGACTACCACGGAAAGGGTGCTGATCGGGTTAACCGTTTTGTTTGCCACGGTAGCGTGGGTTTGGGCGATAGTATTGTTGTCTGGCTCCGGGGGTGATCATTTGGTTGCCGGAAGCGTGATGGCCGGGTTGGCTTGTATTTGTACGAGTTTGATCGGGCTGGTTGCAAGTATATCTCGTCAGATCAGGAATGATTATGGTGAGAAAGATCGAAAATATTGGCCAAGACTGGTGTTTTTCATGGGGACGATCTGCATCGTGGGGGGAATTATCGAGCTGTTGGCAGCACCCGTCCCCGTGAATACAACCGGTTTTATTCTTATTGGTTTAGGTCTCGTCTGTTTTAGTATTTCCAGTAAGATTCTGTTATTAGCCAAAGTGTGGCGTCAGGAATGCAAGTTGGCAAATCGTATCCCGTTGATTCCCGTGATGACTGCTTTATTTGCTCTTTTCTTGGGGGCATTTCTTTTCGAGGAAGCATCTGTTGACAACGCTTTTTTTGTTCCCTCTAGGGTATTGATCGGATTAGGAGGAATTTGTTTTTCACTTTTCTCTATCGTTAGTATTTTGGAAAGCGGGACTTCAGGCAAGTAATGTTCTTTCGGAGGTTTTGATTTGAGTTTATATTTCCGAGTCGCGGAAACTCTTTTGAGAGAGTTTTCGCGACTCTTTGTTTGTGGTTGATCGAATCGGGTCGGGAATGTTGTCTGAATGGTTATTTCCATGGACGAATGAAGTTAATAAAACTGGGATTCCTTTTAAAAAGTGGTAGAATTCGTTATTTTCGCCTCCGAAATAAAAGAATAAAGTCATGGCTAAAAAAGAGAAGGTACAGGAGATGTTTAACGGGATCGCACCGAAGTACGATTTGTTGAATCATCTGTTGTCAATGGGTATAGATAAAAGCTGGCGTAAGAAGGCAATGAAAGTTGTCGGTGCGGGGCGAAAGGATTTGGTGTTGGATATTGCTTGTGGGACGGGAGATTTTTCAATCGAAGCGTTGAAACATGGAGTGAAACGAGTGGTCGGGGCCGACATTTCGGAAAATATGTTGGCCGTGGCACGGGAGAAAGCAAAAGCAAAGGGGTTATCTGATCAGCTTGATTTTCAGTTTGGGGATAGCGAGAACCTCACCTTCGATTCAAATACTTTTGATGCCGTGACGGTTGCTTTTGGCGTGCGTAATTTTGAACATCTTGAATTAGGATTGACGGAAATGTGTCGAGTATTGAAACCCGGGGGAAAGGTGGTCATTCTGGAATTTTCGACACCAGAGCATTTTCCGATGAAACAGTTGTATAATTTCTATTTTAGATATATCCTGCCTTTTGTGGGAGGGGTGATTTCCGGGAACCGGAAGGCGTATGAATATTTACCCGCTTCAGTGTTTGCGTTTCCGCAAGGGAAGAATTTTCTGGATATTATGCGGGGTGCCGGTTACTCGAATGTTTCGCAACAGCGGTTGACTTTTGGAATAGCCAGTTTATATGTAGGAGAGAAATGAAAAGAGACTGATTTTTTCAGTCTCTTTTCATTTTACCATTCAACAGCATCGCGGTTGATCGGCATGGTCATGCATCTTGCTCCACCACCTCCGCGAGGAAGTTCTGACCCCTCGATGGTGATCATGTATTTTTCGTATTTGTTCAGATCGACTTTATTGCTGATCACGTCATTAGCACGAATAATTTCAAATCCGGCATTATTCATGGCTTCAACGGTATAGTTGTTACGTGCGTAGCCTAACACTTTACCCGGGGCCACGCAGAAGAAGTTTGCACCGCTATGCCATTGTTCTCTCTCCATGTTCCAAGTTTCGTCTTCTCCACCGCAATACACGGGTTCCAAGTCCATACCCAGTTTTTTCAGGGCGTGTAACAATGTCTTTTCCCGACGGATGCTGATTAGTTTTCCATGTTGAATCTTGATGTGAACCGTCTGGTAATTGCCCGGACTCATAATCAAGGGCTCGTAAACCATACATTTGTCCTTATCCAGGAAGGTGAACACCATATCCAGGTGAATGAAGGATTCCGGGGAATGGGGGAGTTCCTGTACAAGAATATGTTGCACCTTGTCTTCGTTTCGGTTGATAAAGTTATACATCAAGGCATCGATAGCGCGGGTTGACGTGCGCGTACCGTTACCGATAACCAATATATCATCCCGTGCAATCTGTACGTCACCGCCTTCGATGGTTAATTTACGAAGGGGATCGGGTGTCGTGGCCAGATTCAATGTCTTGGTGTTAAATCCGGGTGTAAAATCGAAAATAGATTGCATGATGATCGCCTCGCGGTCTCGAACTGCATTGGCCATTCTACCGATAAGCACTTCGTTGTACATGCTCATGGATGCATCGCGGGTGAAGAAGAAATTATGTAACGGGCGCAAGTCGTACCAATCTTTATTCAAGAATTTGGTCAACGTGTCACGTTTCATTTCAACCCCTTCGATCAGCAAACGGGCCAAATCTTCTGCATCTTCATCCAATAATTGATCTTTGATCGATCCCTTGGGTGTTTGTTCTGCAATGAACGGTTCTATTTTTTCGATGCGATTCAACACTTCCAGTTTTGTAGCATCGTCTTTTAAAATGTTTGTCAGGAGGTCTTTGACTTGATAGGTTGTCGTGATTTTACCTAAAACCTCACTGAGTTGTTTGTATTCTTTTCGTGCGATTGATAAATTTAGAATATCGCTATAGAGCGCCCTCTCAGCGTTCTCGGGAGTCATGTTTTCTACCTCCTCGCCTGGTGTATGGAGTATTACTCCATTCAGTTTTCCGATTTCGGATTGAACATTTACCTCTACAATCTTAGACATATATGTGTTTTTTTGATTACATGGCAAAATTACGATATAAAGGTTGATAAACCTTATAAATCACCACTATAATTATGCAAAAGGTGAAAATAAATATGCACTATTTAAAAGGAGAAAGGGATATATTACATACCCCTTTCAATATCTCGAAGAGTTGTCCGGCCTCTCCGAGCTGGTTGCATCTTAAATATTTTGAGTATACAATTCGAAGTTTTCCATCACTTTTGAAATAACTTGTATACATTAGTTCCAATAGAGGAGTATTTCACCTAAATATTTTTTGCAAAATTAGAACTTAAAATTGATAATTACAAATAAATGTCGACATAATTGTCGGTGATAGGGACTATTGAGGTAATGCTTTGTTTCGTATTTGTAATATTGAAAGCCACCCCAAAATAACCTGGGATGGCTTTTGATAACCCAAACGGAATTTTGCAAATGATGGGTTATTTTTTTATGTGTGAACTTTAGAATCTAATCCAATTTTTAACATCGGATTGGACAGAAAGTCAAATCCATGAGAATCTGACGATAGAAGTTTCAAACCGACTTGCGGTCGGATGTTATATACGGTGTAATCATAAGCAATCGGTCGAATTTCGATAGAAATAAAAAGTGCTTTGGAGACGAAATAATCGAACCCGGTGACACCGGCAACCCGGTATCCGAAAGCTTCTCCGATAGATTTTCCTAAATAGGATTCGTCATTCGCTTTTGCTTCTTGTTTCCCGTAAGAAAATCCAAATTCACCTCCATAACGGAAAAATAGCTTGTCATATTTGGTTTTCACGTATCTTTCCGCTCCGAGGACGATAGAATACTTTATCTTATCTTTTGATGTTACGAAATTGTAATCTGGAATGTCTCCGGTTTCGAATTTTCCGTCAGTGCTATTGCCGGGTAAAGCTTTGTACTCGGGGTTGTGCTTGAATGAAAATCCTCCCATTGCTTTCAGCGCCCATTTTTTCGCAAACATCCATCTGAATTCGAAATTCAGAGATAATTGTTTATCAAACCAGCTGGTTTGAGGGGCGGAGATATTGTAGGTGCTCAAATCCGGGGCCGGGGCTTCCATACCGACAAAAGAACCTACGCCTAAATTTAAAGAGACGGATTTGTCCCCTTTCTTAGGTGTAAAATCATCTTTTGTTTGTGCGTTGGCAAGCAGTACCGATCCTGTCATGATGATAGCAATTGTCAATACTCTTTTTAGCATATATAATTAGTTTAAAATATGGGGCTGAGGTCAGCCCCATGTGATTTAGTTTTTCTTATTCTGCAAGTGCATCTTCAGCAGCATCGATTGCTGTTTGTAGGCGATCTACATTAGCTTGATATTCAGTAATCTCTTCCTTGAGTGCGGTGATTTCTCTTTCGAGTTGCTCAATTTGCTGAGTTGTGTAATCGTTTCCTGCTCCATTGATCAATTCTTCTTTTTCTTGATCCGTTTCTGCGGCTTGGAATTCTTTTAATAATTCTGTTTCTTCTGCAAGTTGTGTTTTGAGGTCTTCGATCTTTGTGTTGAGGGCTTTAATCGTTTTTTGTTTATATGTTTCATAAGATGTGAAGTCGTTGAACTCGTCGCCTTTGATATAGGCGTTATACGCAGGGATTAAAGTAACGTCGATATACTTCTCTCTTTCTACAAAAGGAGCTTTTTCGTCCGCTTTTTTCCTGTAAGCTGAATTGTTTTCAGCTTCAATTGCAGCTTCCCATGCTTGTAATGCAGCCTCTTGAGCTGTTTCTGCCTCGTTCATCGTTTTTTGAGCCTCTTCCATGGCAACTTTTAAGTCATCAATGGTTGCTTTAGCTTTATTGATGATCTCCTCGAATTCTTCTTTGTTGGTTTGTGCGGTTTCAAGGGCTGCTTTTGCATTCGCAATGGCAACGACATACTCTCCGTTATTCAACTCGGAGGTCTTGCTTACTAGCTCGTCATATTTAGCTTCTAGTTCAACTACTTTATCTTTGGCAGCTTGATAATCCGCTTCGTTATCAGCAAGTTCTTCCGTAAGATCGGCAATAGCTTCCGTCGCTTTTTTCAATTCAGCCTCATTGGTCTCGTATGCTTTTTTAGCAGCCTCATATGCCTTTTCTGCTTCTGTTTGATGACCTTTAGCTAAGTCGAGTTGAATTTGAATATCAGCCTTTTTTGAAGGATCTGTTTCCGCTTTTAGTGCGGCTTCTAATTCTTTTACTTTGGCAACCCATGCATCGTTTTCTGCTTTCGTTTTGTCGTTCTTGTCCTTTAAAGTTGCTTGGTCTGCTTGACAAGTTTGTTGAGTTTTTTGAGCTGCGGCTAATTGTTTTTCCAAATCTTTTTTAGTTGATTCGAGAGGTGATAAGGCTGCTTTTGCTGCAGGAATTTTGTTGTCATTCAAATCTTTAAGATTTGCTTTTGCTTCTGTTAATTGTTTTTCTGCTGTTGCAATTCCTTTTTCTGCCGTGGTGATGGCTTCTGTTAAATCTTCTTTAGCAACGTTGATTCCAGTTTCGATGCCTTGTTCGAATTCCGGGAATGCGTAATGAACTCCTCCAACGGAGAAACCGTTGATAACAGTGGCTTTTGCACTATTGTTACCGTTTAATGCTGTATTGTATTCATTTTCAGCCTTTGTGAATGCAGTTTGAGCAGTAGTAAATGCCGTTTTTGCGGTCCCGTAATTGTCGTTGGCAACTTTCGTTGCTAAGATAAGAGCTTGTTGATCTTTTTCTAATTCGATGAGTTCTTTGTCAATAGTTGCGATCTTAGCAGCAATTTCTTCTTTTTCTTTTTTCAGTTCGTTGATTTTAGCAGCAGCTTTCTCGGCAGAAAGATTTTCGGTAGAAGTTATGAATTCCTTTAATTCCTTTTCTTTCTCTGCTAATTCGATTTGGTAGCGTTCAATGTTACTTTGATAATTCTTGATATGGTCATCGAAACTAGCAAGAAGTTGTTTGTTCAAACTGGTAATGCTAGTTTGCTTTTGGCTAACTTGATTCTCCGTGTACCGCAGAGTTTTTAAAGCAGAAACATAATCAGCGTACAAGCCTTGCAGTTCTTTGTTGATTTTACCGGCTACAATAGCCTCGTTTAACCGATTAATGAATTCTTGTTGTTTGGCAGCTTCTTTGGCTTGGGCTGTTTGATATGCTAATTCGTTCAACTTTTGTTGATATTCATATTCGATACGAATTTTTTCAGCTTCTTGTTTTATTTTTTCAGCTTGTGCGCGTAATTCATCCGCTTCAGCTTCTGTTTTTGCAGCTTGTGATTCAGCAAGTAAACGTTCTATTTCAATGCGAGCTGCTTCGTTCTTTGCTTCACTTTCAGCTTTTAATTTTTCTGTTTCGGCAAGAATCTTTTGAGCTTCTCCTTGTGCTTGCAGCATTTCGGCTTGAGCCTTCAGCCATTCCGTTTTTGCGGTACGGATTTGTTCAACTGTAGCAGATTCTTTGTCATCCACGCAGGATGACAATAAGGCGACAGTTATTAACACAAATAATAAACTTATTTTTCTCATAACACCTTGTTTTTTAATTAAACATTTAATAATTCAATAATTTATTTAATACATTTACAAACGCCTTGTTGTATTTTGTTTACAAAAGTATGGCATTAAATTTACACGTGCAAATAATATTCAACATTTTTGTGGTTATATATTACCATATATTAAAACTTTTCTCATGATAATTCTCGTAATTTTGAACTATGAAATTGGATATAGGAGAGATAATAAGGCAAGAGTTCGAGAAAAGTGGTTTGAGTGCCAGCCAGTTCGCTCGTATGATCAACAAAGAAAGGACGTTGGTATATCATCTTTTCAAGCGTCAATCTATTGATACAGATTTGTTGTATCAGATTTGCATGGTGTTGAATGTGGACTTGTTTAGTCTGTTCTCGGAGAAATTGAGAGAAGAAAATGATATTATTGGGGCATGTCATTCCCAAAAAACAGAGAGAGTATCGTCCAAACGGAAAATTATGCTGGAGGTAGAATTGGATGATGAAGAGTATCAAAAAATGATCCAAAAAGCATTGAACATATAGGCCTTTAATTATTATTTTAACATGAATTTGATATAAACAATTATTTCCACGCCTACGAGTAGTCGGGGGAAACGGTGGTTTGTCCGGGTAAAATGGGTATTCAAATGGAATTTCTGTCTGATAAAGTTATTATCCTGTTTTCAAATTGTTATGATAGACTTACTCGGATGTTAATAATTACTATTGTAATCTAATATATTGCTATTTTAATAGGAGCGGAATAGGGGAGGAATGGGAGCGGAATGGGAGCGGCTCGCAATATGATAACAAGATAATACTGTTTTGATAATGTTATTTTACATTGTTTTGCATTAAATTTTTGTAGAACATTCCTAAATCCGTGAGTGTTGAAACACGAATTTAGGGTATTCTTGAACAATTTTCGTTTTGTTGGTTGCCCTCATTTTCGAGAATATCAAGGATGCGGATTTATCCGGAATATAACCGCATGTGGTTTATATATCCAGTTTCACCACGGTAATTCCCGAGCCTCCCATTTGTACGTGTTCATCCCCGCAGGAACCCACGACCGGATTGGTTTTTAAAAAATCCCGTATGATTTGCCGGAGGGCTCCTGTACCTGTTCCATGTAAGATGCGTAGGTCTTTCATGTTTAGCATAACGGCATTGTCAATGAATTCCGATACTTTCATGAGCGCCTCGTCTCCCCGTAGTCCTCGTACGTCGATCTCCGGTTTGAAATCCATGCGTTTCTGGCTGATGTTTTCCAAGTAATTGGAAGAGGGGCGTGGCGTCCTGTTTTGCGTGATTTTCTTGGCTGCACTGTTCGATATTTTCGAGAGGCGTTCCACTTTCACGGTAGTCATGAGACCACCGAGAGCGATAACCGCGTTTTTCTCGTTAATTTCGATAATTTCACCCACTGCTTTATTATCCAGTTGCACGAGATCTCCTTTGCTGAAAGTCGGTGCTTGTTCCTGTTGTGCGGCTTCTTCCGGGGAAGAAGCTTGTGGACGTTTCCCTTTCTCTTTCTGTTTTTTTTCCCGGTTTTTTAGTTTTTCGATTTTTCTTTTCAGCCGTTCTTCCTCTTCTTCTTCGCTGGCTAACAGCTGGCGTTTCTCTTCCTCGAATGTTTGTCGGGCCAGTCGGGTTTGTTCCTTTTCGGCTTGACTTTCTTTGATTTGTCGGATGGTGTTTTCGATCGTCTTGTTAGCCCCGGAGATGAGTTCTTTGGCTTTCTCCTGAGCCTCTTGGATGATCGTTTTCCTAAGTTTGGAAGCATCATCCAACTCTTTTTTATAACGTTCTAGCACTTCTTCCAGGCGTTTTTCATTTTCATGAATGCGTTTCCGTTTTTCTTCCCAGTAACGTTTATCCCGTAGGATTTCTTTCAAGTGCTTATCGAAATTTACCCGGTCTTCACCGATCTTGCTAGCGGCATCGTCCAAAATCTCTTTGGGTAACCCGATTTTTTTGGCGATTTCGAATGCAAAAGACGAGCCCGGTTTCCCGATTTCTAGTTGAAAAAGCGGCAACATCCGATGGCTGTCATAAAGCATGGCTCCGTTTGCGACTCCGGGTGCTGAAGAGGCAAAATGTTTTAAGTTGGTGTAATGTGTCGTGATGACTCCTCTCGTTTGGTTGTTATTTAAAGCATTTAAAATGGCTTCAGCTATTGCACCTCCTAGCATGGGTTCGGTTCCCGTACCGAACTCGTCGATCAGGATAAGGGTGTCCTGCGAGGCGTAACGGATGAAATTTTTCATGTTTACCAGATGCGAGCTGTATGTACTCAAATCATTTTCAAGAGACTGTTCGTCTCCCATGTCGATGAGTATTTTGTGGAATATCCCGAATTTACTGGATTCTTCCACGGGTACGGGTATACCGCATTGGAACATATATTGTAATAAACCGGCTGTTTGCAGGCAGACGGATTTACCACCCGCGTTAGGACCGGAAATAAGGATAATCCGCTGGTCTTCGTTTATCTCAATATCCAGAGGAACCACTTCTTTCCCATTTGCCTTTAAGCTTAGGTATAGTAGGGGATGCTTTGCCCTGTACCATAGCATGGAGGGGGTGTCTTCAAAGAGAGGCACAATGGCGTTCACCCGGATGGCAAAGAGTGCTTTTGCCCGCACGAAATCCACGAATGCCATGAAATCATAGGCTGGAATCAGGTCATATATATAAGGACGCAAATCGTCGGCGAATTGTCGGAGAATACGTGTGATTTCCCGTTTTTCTTCCAATTGTAGTTCACGAATTTCATTGTTCGTTTCGATGATTTCCGCGGGTTCGATATAAGAGGTTTTTCCGGTGGTGGATTCATCATGCACGATACCGTTTAATTTCCGCTTGAAAGCCGCGGGTACAGGTATCACCATTCTACCATCCCGGATGGCGATGTTACTGTCCTTATCGGCCCATCCTTCTTCCTGTGCTTTTTGCAACAGGGCTTGCATACGCCGGGAGATGCCTGATTGTTTTTTAGCAATGCTATGACGAATGTTGCCTAAAGCGGGTGAGGCGGTGTCCTTGATTGTCCCGAATTTTGAAACGATCGAGTCCAAGCGTTGCAGGATATAGGGGAATACCCGTACATCCCCGGCCCGGGCTACCAGATGAGGGTATACCTCTTGTTTGGTGTTGAAGAAACGCATGATGGCGTTCAGCGACTCCAGTGAATTTTTTAAAACAACCAGTTCATTTACTTCTAGGAATAATCCCTCTACTTTTATACGCAACAAGAAGGGGCGGGCATCATGGTAATAGGAGACCGGAAAGTTCTCTTCCTCTTGACAGATCCGCATGAATTCGGAGGTTTCGGCCAAAGAGGTTTCAATCCATCCGGCGTCGGTGGAGAACTTGATGTCGCTGACCAGTTCTCGGCCCATGTCGCTCAGGCAGTTATTGCTGATAAGTTGTCTTATTTTGTCGAATTTTATTTTAGATTCAAAATTTTCGGGATAAATCATATTGAATTGAAAATTGAAAGTACAAAATTGAAAATTACTTGTTCGAAATCATGAACTTGTGTGTCGTTCCCTGATCTGTTTTGATGAGGACGTAATCATCCGGCTTGATCTTGTCTGCGTGTTTCGGGAGATACCGGATGATGAGGTTACCCATCATTTCCTTGCCCAGCGTGAGAGGGGTGCAATCCACTTCCAGGTAGTCAGGTTTGAAAATCGACAGAATCGATATGTTCTTTTTACCCGTGTTGATCAGGTTTATGATCTGGTGTTTCGTCTCTGCCTGTTTTAAGCGGATTGTGTCCGTGGTGAAACGCAAGTTACCCACCACGATGGGGTAGGTTGTTGGGATGTCAACCGATTTCGTGATGACTTCTCCTTCTAAACGCAATACGATGTTCGGGGGAGTGGCGTTCGTGTACACGATAATTTTTTTAGAGAACACGCCGGGGCGGTCTTTCGGGTTGAACGTGACGGTAACGACACCGCTGTCTCCGGGAGGAATGGGTTTCCTGTTCCATTTGGGAGTGGTGCAACCACACGTGGTTTCTATAAATTTTATCAACAGGGGAGCTTTCCCTTTGTTTGTAAATTTAAATTCGTGAGTTACTTTTCCCCCGTTTTCTTGCACGAGTCCCATGTTGAACGTGGTCTTTTCGAATGCGATCTTGGCCCGCTGGCCCAATGATAGTGTTGGGATTAAAAGTAATATTGAATATATAAGTATCTTCATCTGTATTTCTTTTCGTGTGTGTAAATTGGAATACAAAAATACAAAAAGGGTTGGAAAAGATTGGTTTATGTCGGAATAAAACGTATCTTTGCGGCGTTAAAATTAATATTAAATCTAAAAGACTGTACATCATGTATTTGACATCAGAAAAGAAAGAAGAACTTTTTTCACAGTACGGGAAGTCTAATAAAGATACCGGCTCTGTTGAGTCACAAGTAGCTTTATTTTCCTACCGTATCGCTCATTTAACTGAGCACTTGAAGAAAAACCACAAAGATTTCGCTACTCAAAGATCTTTGATTAAATTGGTTGGAAAACGTAGAGCGTTGCTTGATTACATGAAGAAGAGAGATATCGAGAGATATCGTGCTATCGTTAAAGCATTGAATTTACGTAAATAATTACATAAAAACGACCCGGGTCGTCCGGGTCGTTTTACTTTATAATCCTCCCCTCCTCCTCCTTTTATCTAAAAAGAATTCCGTTAAAATGTTTAGTATTTTAACAGTTTTATTATTTCTATGAACATTATTGAAAAAAGCATTACCCTGAAAGATGGTCGGGTAATAACATTGGAAACCGGGAAGTTAGCCAAACAAGCAGACGGTGCTGTCATGCTGAAAATGGGTAACACGATGTTGTTGGCTACGGTTTGTTCCGCACAAGAGGCTGGTCCGGACGTGGACTTCATGCCTTTGTCGGTAGATTATAAAGAAAAATTTTCAGCCGTGGGACGTTTCCCCGGAGGTTTCACCCGTAGAGAGGGAAGAGCTTCCGATTACGAGATTTTGGTATCCCGTCTGATCGACCGGGCGCTGAGACCTTTGTTCCCGGATGATTATCATGCTGAAACTTTTGTGCAGGTAACGTTGTACTCTGGTGATGAAGAGTCTATGCCGGATTGTTTGGCCGGATTGGCTGCCTCGGCAGCTATCGCTGTGAGTGATATTCCTTTCCACGGTCCTATTTCTGAGGTACGTGTAGCTCGTGTGAACGGGGAGTTGATGATTAACCCGACAAAGAGCGAGTTGGCAACTGCTGACTTGGATATCATGGTTGCAGCGACCTACGAGAATATCATGATGGTTGAGGGTGAGATGAATGAGGTTTCTGAGAAAGAAATGCTCGATGCTATTAAATTTGCCCATGAAGCCATTAAAGATCATTGCTTGGTTCAGATGGAACTGGCAAAAGCCGTGAACAAAGAAAAACGGGCTTATTGTCATGAAGTGAATGATGAAGAGTTACGTAAGGATGTTTGGGCTAAATGTTACGATAAAGCGTATGCTGTTGCTCGTAAATGTAACGCTGATAAGCATTTACGTGAGAAGTTGTTTACCGAAGTGAAAGAAGGATATTTAGAATCACTTCCGGAAGAAGAGAGAGACGAGAAGAAAAATATGGTTTCCCGTTATTACCATGACGTGGAGAAAGAGGCCGTGCGGAGAATGATTTTGGATGAGGGGTTACGTCTGGACGGACGAACGACCGAACAGATTCGCCCGATTTGGTGTGAAGCCGGGCCTCTTCCGGGACCTCATGGTTCTTCTATTTTTACCCGCGGTGAAACGCAGTCATTGTCCACGGTAACTTTAGGAACCAAACTGGATGAAAAGATTATAGATGAGGCTACTGAACAAGGAAAAGAAAAATTCCTGTTGCATTATAACTTCCCGCCGTTCTCAACGGGAGAGGCAAAAGCCAGTCGCGGTGTAGGTCGTCGTGAAATTGGTCATGGAAACTTGGCTCATCGTGCCTTAAAACGTATGTTGCCGGACAACTATCCTTACACGGTACGTGTTGTTTCTGATATTTTGGAATCTAACGGTTCATCTTCCATGGCAACGGTATGCGCCGGAACTTTGGCTTTGATGGATGCCGGTATTCCGATCAAAAAACCGGTAACGGGTATCGCCATGGGATTGATCACCGATAACGAGAAATATGCCGTGTTGTCAGACATCTTGGGTGACGAGGATCACTTGGGAGATATGGACTTCAAGGTAACCGGAACGGTAGACGGTATCACCGCAACCCAGATGGATATTAAAGTAGACGGTCTTCCTTACGAGATTCTGGAGAAAGCTCTGGATCAAGCCCGGAGAGGTCGTTTGCACATCATGAATATTATTAAGGAAACCTTACCTGAACCTCGTCCTGACTTGAAACCGCACGCACCGCGTATGGTTACGCTTACAGTAGATAAGGATCAGATCGGAGCTATCATTGGCCCCGGAGGAAAGATTATTCAGGATATTCAGGAGAAATCCGGAGCGGTTATCGTTATTGAAGAAGTGGGTAATCAGGGTATCGTGGATATTGCTGCCACCAATGCAGAATCAATCGAGATTGCCGTTGCCCGCATCAAGGCTATTGCCTGCAAACCTGAAGTTGGAGAGATTTACGAGGGAGTTGTAAAGACAATTACCGCTTTCGGTGCTTTCGTGGAATTCTTGCCGGGTAAAGATGGTTTGTTGCACGTGTCCGAGATCGATCACAAACGCGTAGAGAAAGTGGAGGATGTATTGAAAGAGGGGGATCGGGTACGTGTGAAATTGATCGATATTGATCCGAAAACCGGAAAATTCAAACTTTCCCGTAAGGTGTTGTTGCCTAAACCGGAAGGTATGGAGCAAAATGATCGTCAAAATCGCGGCGAGCGCCAAGATAGAGGCGAACGTCAAGATCGCGGACCTAGACAAGATCGGGGAGATCGCCCCCATCGCGACAGAGGTCCTAGACCGGAAAGAAAAGAAAATCAAGAATAGTATATAAGTATTGATTTTTCATATTGAACGGAGTGAAGAATTTTCTCAAACATAAAGGGGAGATTTTTCACTCTGTTTCTTTTATATATATGGGAATTTATGGGCGAGTTTACAGTAAAGTGATATATAATCATTAAAAAGATTATCTTTGTTTGAATTTTGTTTATTGGCTATTATATCCGGCTGCATATATGAAAGTGTCAGAAGATATTGATGTTCAGATGTTGAACGAGTTCAAGCAAGGGCGTTTGGAGATGTTGTATAGGCGTCTGTATCCAGCACTATTGTTGTATGCCGTGCGGTATGCGGGAGAACAAAATGGTTTTCTGGCCGAGGATTGCGTGCAGAACGCGGTGTTCAACGCGTGGAAAAGACGGCTGCAATTTGAGTCGGTGGAGTCATTGAAATCTTTCCTTTATATTTCTATCAAGAATGAAATTGTTAGCCTTCACCGGAAGGCGAAAGCGAGTGAGCGTTATCTGTCACAATTGGAAGACGAAGTGTTTTTTCAGAACAGCGTGATTGATCAAGAGACTCAATTATTACTATATTATGCTATCCGGAGTTTACCGGAAAGGGAACGGCAAATCTTTGAATTGAGTTGTATTGAAGGGTTGAAAATTACGGATATTGCTGAACAATTGAATGTGTCGGAGAGTACGGTAAAGAAGACGAAAGCCAAAGCGTTGGATATTTTACGGGAAAAGTTGCCGAGGGAGTTATTTTTATTCTTTTTTGTTTTGAAAAGCTGATTTCTATTTTGTCAGTTAAAATTTTTGTGTAGTTATCTTGCTGTATCTGTATTACTTATGATTTATTTTTGTTCGATAGATAATTTTTCCTAAAAATAAATGTGAATTTTTTACCCTTTTTTTAAGCGATTGCGTTCTATGGATGATTCAATTAAGAAACAGGATGTAAAGTGTGATATAATGGAAAAATTAGAAGAACAGGTCTTTAAAATTTCACGATTGATCTTCAAGGAGGTGACGGGGGAAATTTCGGATGAAGAGCAACGCTATCTGGAATGGTGGCGGGGAAGGAATCCGGATAACGAGCGGTTGTATCGTGAGTTGAGGGATGGGCGGCGAGTGATGGGTGAGGTGAAACAGTTGGAGGGAGTGGAGGTGATACGTCCATTGGAAGGGATGCACCTGCGTATTCGTGAGGAAGAACGACGATTGAGTCAGAGAAGATGGCAGTGGGGAGTGGCAGCAGCGGCTGTTGTGGCCGTGTTCGTGGGGTGCTTTTATTTGTTCCCGGTAGATGATAGACAGGAGTCCATGCCTTTGGCAAAGACGGAACAACCCATTAAAGCCGGGGGTGTGCGTGCGGTTTTGAGATTGGAAGATGGACGGGTGGTCGATTTGGAGACTTTGGCAGAAGGAGTGAAAGTAGGAGGCGTGGATGCCGTGAAGATTGATGAGCGGCGATTATCGTACGCGGGGCAAGGAAAGGTCGAGGGGGAAAAAAGAAAGAAATTAGTGTATAATGAGGTAGAGGTACCGAGGGGAGGAGAGTTTGATTTGATCTTGGCGGACGGGACTACCGTGTGGTTGAATGCCGGGAGTAAGTTACGTTATCCGGTGGAGTTTGTGGGAAAAGAACGACGGGTGTTCTTGGAGGGAGAGGCTTATTTTTCTGTGACTAAAGATGCGGATATGCCGTTCCGGGTGGAGATATTGCAACAGACGGTAGAGGTGTTGGGAACCGAATTTAACGTGTCCGGGTATATGGATGAGGCAGCGATTTACACGACCTTGGTGACCGGAAAGGTAAAGGTGGAAACCGATAGCGGGGAAAATATGGTACTTGCACCTGGGGAGCAGAGTATGTTGGATTGTCGGGATGGGCATCTTGACAAACAGGAAGTGGATGTAGAGAAAGTGATTGCTTGGAAAAAGGGAATGTTTATTCTCGAGGAGCAAACCTTGGAGCAGATCATGCAAAAATTTGCAAGGTGGTATGACATGGAGGTTGTATACCGGGATGAAGAGTTGAAAAACATTATCTTTAAAGGAGTTGTGCCGCGGTATACAGAGTTGAGAGAGGTGCTGAATATTTTGGAAAAAACAAATGAGGTGAAATTTGATATAGAAGAAAGGATGGTGATCGTTTTCAAATAAAAAAGAGGGGAATCCGGCAAGATTCTCCTCGTCATAAATAAACATCTGTTGGCTCAGATGAATGTTTAATTAAATGTTTTACAAAGTTATGAAAAAAAATCGACGAACGGGCAATCCTTATTGGATAAGATTGCCGCAAAAACTGATTGCTATGGGTTTAAGGGTATTATTACTCGTTTGCGTGATAAATACGGTCAGCGCGGCGGGATTCTCGCAAGGGAAGAAATTGGATGTGGATTTCACGAACAGCACGATTGGGGCTGTGCTGGATTACCTGAAAGAAAAGGCGGGGTATGATTTTGTCTATCGGAAAGGCGTTGTCCGGATAGATGATGTGGTGACGTTAAAGTTAAAAGACGCGACGGTAGAAAAGATTCTGGATGTCGTGTTGCGGGAGAATGGGTACAATTATGAGGTGGTGGATAAGGTTGTTGTGGTTACACGGGCAAAAGCGGTTCCCGTTGTACCTGCCGTGGAAGTGGTGAAAGGGCAGGTAAAGGACGCGAGTGGTAAGCCTTTGCCGGGTGTGACGGTGATGTTAAAAGGTACGTCAGTAGGTACAGCTACGAATATTGATGGGAAATATGAGATCAAAGTACCAGCAAAAGAAGGTGTGGTGATCGTTTTCTCTTTCGTGGGGATGAAACCGCAAGAGATGAAGTTTTCAGGTCAGAAAGTGCTTAATGTGGTTCTTTTGGAAGACGTGGAACAGATGGAAGAGGTAATCGTTACGGGGTATTCGACTCGAAAGGTGAGTGAGATGACCGGTGCGGTGCAACAATTCCGGGGAAAGAATATCGCTCAATCGGCCACGGGTGGTAGCTTGATGAATGCGTTAAAAGGTCACACGACAGGATTACAGATTACGGGTAGTAGCGGTGTTCCGGGAAGTGATGGGGATTTATTGTTACGTGGTACAGGAACGTTATATAGTTCAAGCTCATTATCCACGACGGCTTCGGCTCCTTTGATCGTGATAGATGGTGTGATCACCGATTACACGAGTATTAACGGGGTGGTGTCTCCATCAGATATTGCGGATATTACGGTGTTAAAGGATGCGGCCTCTACCGCTATTTACGGTTCCCGGGCCGCGACAGGTGTGATCGTAGTGACAACGAAAAAGGGGGCGAAAGATCGTATGACAGTTGCGTTGGATATGAAATTAGGTATCAGTACTCCGAATTTTGGAAAATTGGAGTATATGAATTCACTGGAGTTGCTGGATTATGGAAAGATGGCATTGCGCAATTGGTGGAATACGAATGAGAGTTTGCGTGCAAAATATGCCAATCAGGAAACTTTCATACAGGATACGTTGGGAACGTTATATAATAATTTTGATGTAACGAAAACGACAAATTGGCGAGATTTGGTTTATCGTAATGGCTTGAGTAAGGATGTAGCGATGAGCATCCGGGGTGGTGGTGATAAAGTTCAGTATTATTTTTCATATAACTATTATGACGAGGAGGGAACGCAAATCGGATATGACCTGACGCGACATTTGTTCAAGTTACGCTTGGATTTTGATGTGATGAAATACCTGTCGTTTGGGGTGAATTTGAGTGGTACGTTCGAGAAAAGTATTACAGCCAATTCTGATGGAGATTCCATGGAAAGTTATCATCCTTGGGTGACTCCCTATAATGAGGATGGAACGTTGAAGTACAACATCCAATCTTGGAAGAATTATACGATGGACCCGACTCCATTGAGAAATCCGTTGCAGGATAATAAATATAATAACGTGACGGATTTAAAGAATAATTTGTTCGGTTCGTTCTCTGCAACATTGAAACCTTTCAAATGGTTATCTTTTTCTTCGTCAAATACATTGACTTTGACGAATGTCAATACAAATGATTATTTGGATAGTCGTACTTATAATGGTAATCATAGCCGTAATGAGATGAGTAATGGTGTTTTAAAGGTGGATGATGAACGGAGCTGGACTTTCTTGACATCAAATATTTTACGCTTGCAATATAGTTTTGGAGAGCATAATTTGAATGGCTTGGTAGGACAGGAATGGTATGAACGCCACACTCGTTCATCACGTATTGAAATGTATGACCAGATCATTGCCGGAGAACGTAATGTTGGTGGTTTTTCGAAACAAGGGGATAAAACAAATCCGGGTGTGATACCGACGGGTGCAGAGCGGGAGTCCGGTAGTTTCTCTGTATTTTCGGAAGTAAACTATAATTATGCAGGTAAATATATGGCTTCGGCTTCTTTCCGTACGGATGGTTCAACGAATTTCGGTAAGGATAATCGCTATGGAACATTCTATTCATTTAGTGGATCATGGCTTGTTTCTCGGGAGGCTTTTATGGCACGTCAGGACGTGGTGTCTAACCTGAAATTGAGAATGAGTTATGGTACGTCAGGTAAAGAGGCGGGAATGGATTACTTGAACTACACGCTTTATAGTACAAGTAACACGACGTTTGATTATTATCGAAACCACCCGGTTTATCAATCGGCTTACGGGGCGACGATTAACCAGTTGGGAAATGATCAGTTGTCATGGGAGACGGCATATAATCTGAATATTGGAGTGGATGTGGCGTTATTGAATAATCGTATTTCATTATCGGCGGATTGGTATAAACGGCGGAATAGTGATTTGATCATGAGTACGACTTTGCCGGCTGCAAATGGCGTGGGAAGACAATACCAGAACGTGGGAGAGATGGAGAACAGGGGTGTGGAATTAGTATTGAACACGCACACGATGAAAGGCGAAGATTTTAACTGGTTTACGACATTGACTTTCAGTTATAATGATAATGAATTGACCAAGTTGGATCAAGAGAAATTAACTCGTAGTGGTTACAAAACATTTTATGAAGGTGATAATATCGACGAATTGAAAAGAGTAAAAGTTACGGGAGTTGATCCGGAGACCGGTTTTGCCCAATATGCTCGGGTGGAAGAAGACGGTAGCACGAATATCGTGGGTTCTTTGTCGGAAGCTGTGCTTGGTAACGGAGAACTGAGTTATGTGAATATCGGTTTGTCACGTGCGCCTTATTGGGGTGGTTTCACGAACACGTTTACTTACAAGGGTTGGGAGTTGTACTTGCATACCACGTATAGTTTGAATTACAAGGTGTACAATAGTGTTTTGGCAGAATATACGTCAGGAACGTCATGGACATCATCAAATCTTCATAAGGTGCCTTCCTCGCTGAAGATATGGGAAAAGCCGGGGGATAAAGCTGATATCCCGATGGTAAATGCCGATCCGGCTTTCGTGCAAGAACTGAATCACGAGACTTCTTTCTGTTACACGGATGCCAGTCATTTACGGATATCGAATATCCGGTTGACGTATAATTTCCCGCAACAATGGATGAAAAAAATCTGTGTACAGTCTGCCGCTTTGAGCTTTAGTTGTGATAATGTCTATACGTTTGCGTCCAAATACTTTGCAGGTATGGATCCGGAGAATGTTGGCGGTTGGGCGGCACCAAGACGTTTTATATTTGGTTTGAATGTTACATTTTAACGGTAGAAAGTTATGAAAAAGAGATATTTACTTATCGGAGCTCTATTCTTGTTCGCTTGTAACGGACGGCTTGATGAAATGCGCCCGCATAATATGGCAGAGGCGGAGAGTTATCTGAGTAGTTTCAATAATATAGTAAATGCCACTTCGGGGTTGTACGGACAATTTTTGATGCAGGCCGGAGGGTATTCGGAGTCACATCATTATCACGGTTCTTATCACGTGTTGGGTGAATTCCGGGGGAATAATGTCATTTTTGCGGAGGCTTTTCCGGCCCAGATCAGTTTTATGACTTCTCCTGATTATTTACGAGCCCCGGATGCTCATTTCTTCTTGAACAGTGATCAGAAATCCCAGTCATACGCATGGGCGATGTGGGCGAAAAGTCAACAGTTAATATTGGGGGCTTCACGTAATATCATTGCTATTGATAAATTGTTCGAGGAAACGGTGAATCCGGATGAGAAGCGTGATTTGATTCGTTTGAAAGGGGAAAATGCTTTTTTACGCGGGTTGATGATTTTTAATGCCACGAATGTATTTGGTCGTCCTTTTTGGGATAATCCGGATGCGAATTTGGGAATTCCTTTGGATGTTGAGGCTACCGCGGAAATGTTACCTCGTAATACAGTGCGGGAGTGTTTTGAACAAGCCGTTGCTGATTTCAGATTGGCGGCATCTTGTTTGCCGGATGAGCGTTCGGATCGCACGTTTGCTAATAAAGTAGCGTCATTTGGAATGTTATCCAGGGTGTATCTGTATATGGGGGGATTACCGGAGAGTCCCGATGAGGAATACAATCGTTTGGCGGCTGCTTATGCCGATTCTACTTTTAGTTTGGTAAATGATGTGGTGGAGGTTTTGCGTGGGGAAGAATTGAAAGATTTGTATGATAATCCGAAGACGAATAAAGAAATTTTGTTCGCTTTCTTCACGGGTAATTTTCCGAGTGGTGTAGGTAATGCCGTACATGGTTATTATTCTTGGAGCGGTTACGAGTCAGAGGCTAGCACTAGCGTGTATTGTTGTGAAATTTCACGTGATTACGAGAAAATCATGGATAAAGAGAACGATTTGCGGTGGCAGTATTTCACGGAACCTTCCGTGCGACATGCAGGACGTTTTAGTACAACGAAATACAATGGGGGAGCGGATAGGGTCTTCGATGATTACTACTCTTTCATTTGTCCTTCTGTGTTTATCCGTGCCGGAGAGGTTGTTTTGAACAGGGCAGAGGCTTACGCTAAATTGGGTGAGGACGCAAAGGCCTTACGAGATTTGAACGAGATTCGTGATCGGGCAGGTTTGGAAGAATTATCCGGATTAAGCGGAAACGACCTGTTTGAAGAAATATTCATGGAACGTCGTCGGGAGCTGGCTTTTGAGGCTTTGACGTACTATGATTATGTACGTAACGGATTGACCATGAAACGGGAGGAAGTGTCCGTGTCTTATAGTAACTACACGGGAGTGCAATATAATGAGATTGACCCTAAAACATCCCGTCGGACGGTATGTTTGATTCCAGCCGAGGAGTTGCTATTGAATGATAAGTTAGTACAGAATGATTATTAAAATAAAAAGTAAGGTATATGATGAAAAAATTAGTTCTGAGTATTGTAATACTGTGTGGATTCTCCATATCGTTGCTGGCGCAAGGTATCCAGTTTCGTGAAGGTAGTTGGAAAGAAATTCTGGAAATTGCCAAGAAGGAAAACAAATTGGTGTTCGTGGATAATTATACCAGCTGGTGCGGTCCCTGTAAAAAGATGGTGAGCGAGGTTTTCCCGTTGAAGGAAGTCGGGGATTTTTATAATGCTAATTTCATTTGTTATAAACTGGATTGTGAGAAAGGGGATGGTGTGGAAGTGGCAAAAACATACCAGATTATGTCGTTCCCTACTTATTTGTACGTGGATGGGAACGGGAAATTATTTTACCGTTCCGGAGCGTATATGCCTGCTGAAAAGTTTATTGAAGAGGGGAAAATAGCTTTGGCAGAGTTCTCTGACAAGCGGACGATTGAGGAGTGGGAAGCTCTCTACGCCAAGAAAAGGGGTAACGCATCTTTCGTGAAAGGATACATTGCCAAGCGTAACCGGGCGAAATTGGATAATGCGGATATTTTTGATCAATACGTGAGTATCGAGAAAGAGAAAAATTTGATGGATACCACGTTCTTGAAAGAGTTATTTGATTATGAGAATAAGCTAAATGCCGGAGGAGCATGTGCTGATTTTATCATGAAGAATTGGGAGCGTATTCGTGAGATGACGGGAATGCAGAATCAAAAGATGGTCGAGATTCTGGGTTATAGCATGGGTTCGTATTCCTATCGTCGTGCCGTGAAAGAGAAAAATGAAGAACGTTTTAACAGCTACCTGAAGGTGATGGCTTTCTTGAATGGGAAGTTGGGAGTGAATGTGGCAAACGAGGAAGTGAAAAGTCGTTCCGGATACTATGCCGCTATTGATGACAGGACGAGATTTGAGGAATTGGCAGAGAAACATGCGGATATTCTTTTTGAAGAGGAAAAAGATTGTTTGAAACGGGACAAGGAAAAATACATGCAATTCTTGCAGGGATTAATCAAGGATGCATCAGGACTTGCATCTCAGACCCCGGAGCAATTGGCTTTTACGATTCAGTTTGCCGGAATCAATGAGTCAGCTTCATTGGCGTTTAATTTCCGTGATCTTGCGGCTAATGTTGCCCGTCTCTCGGATGATCAAAAATTGCTGAATAAGGCCATGACGTGGGCATTAGAAGCAATTACGTTATTCGGTAATTTCACTTGCTATGAAACGTTGGCCGAGGTGTTATACAAGATGGGATACCAGAAAGAGGCTCTTTGGCAAATAGAAAAAGCGCTGGATAAAATGCCGGCAGGGAATGATGCTATTGCTGCACGTATTCACGGGAAGTTGGATAAAATTAAAAATAATAAATGATGAAAATGGTATTTTTACTTGGAATTGTAGCCCTGTTGACAGGGTGCAATTCCATTCAGAAAGACGAGTTTGTGATCACGGGAACAATCAGTTCTTATCCGAAGGAGGTTTTGATTTGTGCCTATCAGACGAACGGTGATTTTATATTGGACACGATCCGGGTGGAAAATGGAAAATTGAGTTACCGGAAGAAATTGCAGGAACCGGTTGTTGCTTCGCTCGTATCGAGAGACCCGCATAATATTATTCCGTCGGGTATGGGAGTTGTACCCGGACCGAGTGTCACGTTATTCATGGAGCCGGGGACGAAATTGGAGATAAACATGGATAACGCCCGTTGGCCGGAGTTGCAATGGAAAGGTGGAGCGTGGAACAATGACTTGATGAAGTTGTATGTCAAAACATTGCCTTTGGAATATGAGATGTTTGAGTTGTTGCGTAAATCATACGTTTCAGGGGTAACTGAAGACGAGAAGGTTGCTTTAGGAGAGCAACGGATGGCTTTAGCTGAAAAAGAGAAAGAAGAAAAAATCCGTTTTATCAAAGAAAATCCGTCCAGTTATGCAGCCATGTATCTTTTAAGTGGAATGCGTAATGATTTCACTTTGAAGGATTATGCGGCTACTTTTGCAGCTTTCGATCAAGCCTTGCGGGAGATGCCTTTGGGTAAGGAGATGCAAGGAGCCATTGACATTGCCTTGCGTACAGAAGTAGGTGCTATTGCCCCGGATTTCGAAAAAGTGGATAAGGATGGAAATACCATACGTTTGTCGGATTACAGGGGAAAATATGTGTTACTGGATTTCTGGGGTTCTTGGTGTAGTCCTTGTCGGGATTCACACCCTCACCTGAAAGAAATCGAGGCAAAATACCGGGATAAAGGTTTGGTAGTTATTAATGTTGCAACAGAAAACGGTTCCAAAGCTCGTGAAATATGGTTGCAGGCTATTGAGGAAGATGGTATGACATGGACGCAGATCCTGAATAACGAGGGAAAGGATAAATGTGACGTGGTGAAAGACTATGCCATCACGGCATTCCCGACTAAAGTGTTGATTGATGGTGATGGGAAAATTGTTGTACGTGCAGTGGGTGAATCCGAGCCAATAGATGCGAAGTTGAAGGAAGTATTCGGAGAATAAACGATAAGTAGGAAGGTTGAGGGATTGTCGGGCTGTAATTGTCCGGCACTCCCTCTTTTCCAGTCCGGAGCGTTGATGTCGTCATTTGTGGACGTTATTGCACGTCATTCTATTATTTTTACACAAAATCTTACTATCTTTGTCCATAGTATGAAATGAAATGAACTATGGAAAACAGATTAAATGTAGGAATCACGCATGGGGATGTAAACGGAATATCTTATGAGTTGATCATAAAATTGTTGGCAGAGAATCGAATTTGTGAGTTGTGTGTTCCTATTCTATACGGGTCGCCTAAAGTGGCAGCCTACTACCGGAAGGTATTAAATATTGAAAACTTCAGTTTAAATACGATTCGTGAGCCGGGTGAGGCCAACGGGAAACGATCCAATATCATCAATTGCGTGGATGATAACGTGAAGGTTGATCTTGGAAAAGAGACACCCGAATCAGATCAGGCTACCATGATAGCCTTGAAATATGCCTTGGATCAGTTGGATCGGGACGAGATTGATGTGTTGACGCTGGCTCCCCAGGGACCGAATGCATTCTTTACGGAAGAGGCCGGGTCTTTGGTGGAATATTTGAGTAAGCGTTATAATACCACGGATATTATGTCCATCTTGGTGAGCGAAAAGATGAAGATGGGTTTCGTGACCGAACAGGTTAAATTGCGGGATGTGCCGCATCAGGTTACACAAAAGAATATTTTCAAGAAGTTAACCTTGCTGGATGATACTTTGCGTCAGGATTTTACTATTTTGAAACCCAAAATCGCTGTTCTGGGATTAAACCCGCAGGTAAATTGCGGTCAGAATGGAGATGAAGAAGTGAATATTATTACTCCGGCGATAGAGCGAGCCCGGGAAGAGGGAATTATGGCCATTGGCCCATTCTCTGCCGAGCGTTTCTTCTCGGAGAGAATGTACGAGAAATTTGACGCTGTTCTTGCCATGTATTACGATCAGGGGGTTGTGGCATTTAAGTCAGTGGATGAAGAAAGTGCCGCTTGTTATATTGCCGGGTTACCTGTGATCTGTTCAATGTCTTTAACCGATCCTCATTATGATATTGTAGGTCAAAATCTGGGTGATGAACAAGGACTTCGTAATGCTCTTTATTTGGCGATGGATGTTTGCGTGCATCGGGAACAAAATATAGAATTGCAGAAAAATCCGCTTCCACATTATGATATTGCCGCAAATAGTAATGAAAGTGATTTGAATGTGGAACAGATAGAAGGGGTAAAAGAAGAACTTGAGGATTAACTTCTTTTTCGTAAAATTAAAAACGGGATTCCTTGTTCGAATCCCGTTTTTGTTTTTAGGCCTCTGCAACCAGTTCTGCTATATCTTTTACCGGGATTTCCAGTGAGGTTTTACCCAAAGTCTTTTTGCATAGGGGACAAGCCGTGACAATTATATCCGGTTGGTATGCCGCATATGCTTTCACGGTATCGCTACTGATTTTAGTTTTTTGCGTGGAATCAATGGCCGTGTTTGCCAAGCTACCCCCGCAACAGAGTGATTTCTTCCCGTCATAGGCAGTCGAAATTTTCCGGCTTACTTGTTTCAGCACACTTTCGGGGGCATCCACCACATTACAACCTCTTCCCAGTTCACATGGATTGTGGAATACGGTTTTCAAATCAAGCGTGTTAACCTTTAATATTCCTTCCCGGATCAGCATGTCGATATATTCCGTGTGGTGCATGATTTTTATATTCAACAGGTAATCCTCTTTGAATGTTTTGTAACAGATCGGGCAGGAGGTGACCAGAATGTCTGCTTGTGAGGCATCGATCATTTGCAGGTTTTTGTCCATGACTACTTGTGCTGCTTTCCAGTTCCCGGAAAGAGCTAATGGACGCCCGCAACATACTCCGGCTTGTTCATCAATAAACGTGTAGTCCGCTTTTGCTTTCTCGAAAATCTGTTGCATGGATTTTATAATGCCTGGGGTAAGATGACTCATACATCCGGCAAAATAAGCGACTTTAGCAGGTTTCACTTTTGGTTGGGGCACATAAGCATACGTGTCTTTTGTAACTCTTAATATATCCGGTCTTTTGCTTTGGCGGATGGCATTCAGGTTGATACCCACGGGACAAGAGGCCTCGCAGCGTCCGCACATCAGGCAGTTTTCTGCTTGTTGGGCATATTCTTCGTGATTGCGCAGGCGACGAAGGAAATAGACGGGTTGGGTATCATTTATATTACATGACGTGTTCAGTTGGCAGGTGTTGATACATATTCCACAACGGGAACAGGAATTAACCTGTATTTCACTGAATCCGTTATATTCCTTGCCTTGTTTTACTCCCCAGTTTTTCAGGAAGATATAGACCATTTCAGTCGGGATATGCATGTACCGGGAAAATGGTAATAGTAGGAAGAATAGGCCAAGCAAGGAGGAGTAAAGCCACCAGGCAGGATAAGATAGACTTTCCAAGGGTAGAAATCCGCTGAAAAAGTCACCGGCGTTGTGCGTGAGGAAACTACCCCCACCATTTAGGCCGCTTGTGAAACTTTCAGCCAGAAAACGTACCGGGAAAATGAGCCAGAGGACCGTTAATATAAGCAGGTCGTAAGCCCGTTGTTTCGTGGTCTTTTTCATGCCGAAAATACGGGAGCAAAAACGTTTGGTGACAGCCAGTAAGATCCCGATTAACAGGAACGTCAGTATCAAGTCCATCAAGAACGCGAAAAACTCGCTGTACGGGAATGTCTCTTTTGCTGGATGGAAATAACGGAAAAAGATAGCGAAATAAGGTGGGTTGAAAGCACTGGTATGATAAACCATAGATTCGATTTTCCCGACAACAATCAACAAGAACCATCCGAAAGCAAAGGTCATGTGCATGTATCCCAGCATCGGGTTCGTTTTGAATATATTGTGATGCAACAAACTTTCCCGGAAAATTTCCCAGCCGGAACGAATAGTTTTAAAGCTGAACAAGCCTTTGCGAATTTTTTTACGTTCTTCTTTCGGAAAGCTCTTGATCCACTTGTAGTATCTCACACACAAGTACCCCAGTAGCACGACCAGACCGATCGTGAACGGCAGGACAAAGTGATCGTAATATATTTTGTTCGTGTATTCGTATTGCTGCATAGTAATTGGTTTCAGCTTTTCAATTTAGTTTTTATATAGTTGAGCATTTCTAAAATCATCTTCCGGGTTTCCACACCTCTCGGACAGACCAACATACATTTCCCGCACAACATACATTTCTGTAATTGCTCTTTCGCCTCTTTATTTTCGCCTCGTTTCATGAGCATTTGTATCTTCCGGATATTAAAGTCCGTGAGATTTCCTGCCGTGCATCCTGCCGTGCATCCGCCACAGCCAATACATAATTTGCTGCTGGGAACGACACGTGCAATATGTTCCGTCATGGATTTGTCGTTCGTATCATAATTGATACTCCGTGTTTCCGATATGCTATAACCCCAAAAATTGATCATCTCTTAATTTTAGATTTTAAATTTTAGATTTTAAATCGAGAGATTTAGTGATTCCATTCATTCTAAACTCTACATTTTAAATTCTAAATTCTTTTTATGTATTCTATAATGTTCATGGCTGCCGAGCGGGCATCAGCCAGCGTGTCGGTCAGGTTCATCGGGGCACTTCCGCATCCGGCCACGAAAATGCCTTCGACGTTCGTGTTGTTGTTGCGATAGTGCGGGTCTTGGGATTTGATGAAGCCATTGGGAGCCAAGTTTAAGCCTAGCGTGTCTGCCATCTGGCGACTGCCTTCCGAGGATTCCATACCGACCAACAGGACCATCATGTCAAGCGTCATGCGCAAGGGTTTCCCGACAAGCGTGTCTTCGACCTTGATCTGTAATTGCTTGTTGAGATTCTCAGCGGCCTCAGACAATCTGCCTCGCACGAATTTGATATTGTATTTTTCCTGAGCCTCCCGGTACATTTCCTCGTAGCCCGGTCCGAACATACGCATATCCATGTAGAAGCAAAAGATTTCCGTGTCGGGTAATAATTCCCGAAGTTCAATGGCTTGCTTTACCCCGGTGATACAACAGAGTTTGGAGCAATGGTAGTTGCATACCTTCTCATCACGGGAGCCTACGCAATGGATGATGCCGATACGTTTGGGGGTATTCCCGTTTGCCATCTTGATCGAATGGTTGTAGAACATGTTTTCCAGTTCCACGGAAGTAATCACGTTTTCATATATTCCGTATCCGTATTCTTCCTTGCGGCGGGCGTCGAAAATTTTGAATCCCGTGGAAACTAGCAGGGAGTCACCTTCAAGTAAGCTGCCATCACTGAGAGGTACGAGAAATTTCCCCTCCTTGTTCTTCTCGATTTTCCGGGGTTCCATGCCTAAATGCAACTGAATTTTCGGGTGATTCAAATTTTGCTTTAATATGTCGTTGAGGTCCTTGGCGAATTTTCGGTCAGGAAATAATTGATACCAATTATTCAGGTTACCGCCAGTCTCGTTATTTTTCTCGACTAATTCCACGTCGATTCCTTGACTTGCCAGTTGATGTGCGGCTTCGCAGCCTGCCGGGCCTCCTCCGATGATGATGACTTTTGCCATATATTAATTGAAAATTGAAAATTGAAAGTTGAAAATGAATGACTTCATGATTCTTTTTCCAATTTTGTGGTTTAACATTATAATTTTGAGACTCTCAGGTACGTGGGACATTTCGGAGCCCCGATGTCCTCTCCCCGGATGTTTTTGAATTTAGCTTCCGGATCGTACGGGATTCCCATTTTATCCAGCAGGGGTTCCACGGAAACTTGGTGCATCTGCAACCCGATTTCCCATGGGTCATACCCCAGGACAAGTGCCGTGAGTTCCTCGTAAGTCAGCACGGGAATACCGTATCCGTCCTGTCCGTAGGTGGTGCCTTCCATCTCGCTGATCGTGTATTGCCATTTATCCATGAACATGGCGCACCCCGGACAGTTTGCCACGATAAAGTCGGGTTCGTAAGGTTGCATGGATTCAAATTTCTTTTTAGAGTTGGCCACGGAATATCCCCGGTTGGCCATCACGAGATACTGACGAAAACCGAAACCGCAACAATGTCTTCTTTCCGGGTAATCGATTACATCGCCGCCCCAGGCATAAATCATACCGGATAATACGGCCGGAAATTCGGCTCCACCGATTCCTTTCGTGGGGAACATTTTCGAGTAATGACACCCGATGTGATCCACCCCTCGAAGAGGCCTTCCGGTGTGAACGTCTACCAGCTTGTATTTTGCCTGGGCAGCGATCTCGTTTCTGAACTTATAGATTATGTCTGATGTGTGAGCAAGATTTCTAGGTTTTTTAAATTCCCGTTTGGTGGCTTTCCAAAGGAATTCCCTGATTTTTTCTTCTACTTCCGGGTGGTGGTGCCATGTCTCCAGAATCTCGGTATAAATACCGAAAGAAGTGATGCAGGAGGGAGTCATATTTTCGTACCCGGCTTCGGTCATAAGGGCAAAATGTCGGGCGACTACCGTCATGATTGTCTCTGCCGGAACGATGTCCGAGTGATAGCCAATCCCGGTGCAAGTCGTGTGTCGCGGATCATCAATAACATCTTTCGCCAGTTTATTCTTCATAATATCCAGGTAAGCCCATTCCGAACCCGGGAAGAAAGTCTGGCGGATACAACTTCTCGCGTAAAAATAGTGATCATCGGCTATCTCTTTCTGATAATCCTTCCATATCTGTTGTTTACCCTCTAAATTCATCTCGCTATTTTAGTTCCTGTTAATTGCTTGAATTCGTTTTAAACTTTTATCTTTCTACTGGTGTTTCCCGCTGTTTTCCATGTATGTTTTCAGGAAATAAGCCTCTTCCAGATCAACTTTCTCTTCGTCGGCCACGTGTTGAGAGCAACTGTCAATTTTTTCCAAGAATTCGGTTCCCCCGGTCACGTCGAAGATTTTTCGTAACTCATCCATGCTTTCCGAATCCACTTCCCGTAAAGCCCCGGCTCCCGGTTGGCGGTAATTCGAGTGCATACGTTCGTACACGTCATCCAGATGCTCGTATATCCATTCCCACACGGGACCTTGCTCCGGGTGCATTTCCGGTTTCACTAAATCGGGAGTAACGCAATACCCTCTTTTGAGTATGGATTCCCCAACCACATGTTTAAGCGCGTATTGTTGACGTCCTTTTTCCGAATAGACAAAATATCCCAGTTCTTGCGATATTTTTCTTAATGCCATGATCACGAGGCCCGGCGTGTTGCAACGCGGGCAACGGGTTTTACAAGACATACATTCCCCGCAGTACCAGATCGTGTCGCTTTTCAATAACTCTTCGATCTCTTCTTCATTCCCCCGTTGCACGGTTTCCACGATCACCCGCGGGTCATAGTTATAGAATTCGGCTGCCGGACAAATTGCCGTGCATATCCCGCAATTCATACAGCTATTCAGCCCTTCGATGAAATGAATATCTTTTTGTAACTTCTTTAAAATCTCTGACATAATTAACTCTATATGAAAAAATTACTCGTCATAATTCTTTTGCATACAAAAGTATATCTTAATATTTTGCAACTAAAGGAGAGAAATGCGTAAAAATGAAAGGGTATTTATACTACCACGGGAACAAGTCCCGTAGTAGTGTTACAAGTTAGCAGGTTACAAGTTGCAGGTTATTTAGACTCAAACTAGATTTTAACTTGTAGCCAGCAAACCTGTAACTTGTAACTTTTTCTTTTCGTAAAGAAAAGGAAAAAACATGAACAAAAGTGTAAAGGGTACTTTAACAGAGGCCAATCTTTTAAAATCGTTTGCCGGGGAATCGCAGGCAAAAAATCGGTATACTTTTTTCTCTGAAGTAGCGAAAAAAGAGGGGTACGAACAGATTGCGGGTATATTCTACGAGACCGCTTTGCAAGAAGAGATGCACGCGAAGCGTTTCTTCAGTCGTTTGGAAGGTGGAATGTTGGAGATCACTGCGGCGTATCCTGCCGGGGTTATTCTGGACACGGCCAGTAATCTGGTTGAGGCTGCGGAAGGTGAATATGACGAGTGGCATCACTTGTACCCGGAATTCGCCAGAGTGGCCGAGGAGGAGGGATTTAAGGATATTTCCGTGATGTACCGTATGATTATCGAGGCGGAAAGAAATCATGAAACGAGGTATCGGAAACTCTTGTCAAACTTGCAGGACGGTATCCTTTTTGAACGTCCGAAAACGGTAAAATGGTATTGTCGCAAATGCGGGTATGTTCACGAAGGTCCTGCAGCTCCTAAAGTTTGTCCTGCTTGCCTCCATCCGCAAGGATTTTTTGAATTACTGGTAGAGAATTATTGAGATTAGTAGATGAGTACAGGAACCTGAAAATGATAAACTCATTTTCAGGTTTTTCTTTTTTGGAATCACTATCGAATTATCATATCTTTGTTTTATTCGAGAATCTGTCTGTATAGATATGGTATAGTCTATTTTTTCTTTAAAATTGTGGTGATAAATTAGAATTTGTTATTGAAGGTATATCCATCGTGTCGATGGGGGATGCGGAATGATATATGGCTTGTGGAATCCGGCGTTCTCGTGAAAAAACAGTAGATATGAATACAAATTTTTTCGAGGACTATGAGCGGGAATTACTCGTTGTTAATGTTTTGATGACGAAGGATGCGACGTGTACCTATGTGTTTAACCATCATCGGGATGTGGCTGCCTACAGGACCCATTTGATGATCTTGGAGTTGAAATTGATGAACGAATTGGTGGAGTTTTTTCCTTGTGGCGTGATCGGTAAGGAGTACCGGCAGATGCTAGTACCTCATCTTTTGACGATTAGGAATCAATTTCAACAGAAAAAGAATGGACGAATAACTCGTCCGGATTTGATTTGCAGGAAAAATAATGGCATTTGGGTAATTCCTTCCGATGCACTACAAAAGCGGGTCCTTCCTTTCCTGCAGGTTCAGTGGGAATCGCTTAACCGTATCCGGACATTTATCGGGGAAGACGATCGTTTTCCGGATTACCCGTACCGTTTTGTCGGTAAAACTTCCGAGGTAACACATTTTTGCGTGGCGTTGTGTGCGTGTCGAAAATTGGAAGGGGTTTCCGGTAAGATAAATTTGCCTCAATTAGTGAAAGATACTTGCCGTTTACTCAATATAAAAGTACCTGATCGTCCGGATTTGCTGGTAGAACGTGTTTTTAATTGTAAAAATCGTTTTCTGAATTTGGACCGTTTCTGCAGGAAATATAAGGAAGAAGTGCAGAAAGGCAATTAGTTAGCGTGGAGTGTGAATGTATCACTTTTTGCATGTAATGTGATTATATTCATGGTGTTGCGTGTTTAATATAAAATGATACAATTTTCCCTTTTCACGGGTTCTATTTTTGGGAATGAAATTATTACTCGAATGTAGAACTTTTAAAAATGAAAAGATGAAAATGTTATCGAATTTGGTAAGCGAGATCGGCGACGTGATTGACTCGCTTACCCTTTCTTCAAAAGAGAAAATGCAATTACGAGCCAACTTGACGGAAGTGCTTTCCCGTTTTGAGGCGGATTTGCAGCGGGAACAATCTTCCGTGATCCGTTCCGAATCACAGGGGAACTGGCTGCAACGTTCGTGGCGTCCGATCGTGATGCTCGTGTTTTCCTCTGTCGTGTTACTGGGGATATTCACCCCGCTTCCTTTGCCTGATAATGGTTCCCGTTTCTGGGATCTGTTGGAGATCGGGTTAGGTGGTTATGTTGTCGGTCGGAGCTTCGAATCGGTATCTCAAGGATTAGGTAAAAGAATCAAGAACCTCTTAAAGAAGTGAGTATGGAAGTTGAGAATCACAAATTAGTAGCACCTAACGTGAAACAGATGCATTGTAACAAAAAATCAAGTTTGCTACCCGTCACGGATACCATTGTTATCCACTACACCGGAGGCGGGAATGCCATGTCGTCGGCTCAATTACTGGCGAGGGCAGATACTTCCGTGTCGGCTCATCTCGTGATTGCCCGTTCGGGACAGATCCTACAATTATTACCTTTCAACGTGAAAGCGTGGCACGCCGGGTATAGTTCTTTGGAGGGACGGCAGAACGTGAACAATTTCTCGATCGGGATCGAATTGGATAATGCCGGACCTTTGCATCGTCGGGGACAGGGGTGGTTTACTTGGTTCAACAAACAGATCATGCCTGATGAAGTCTTCACGACTGTTGAAAAGGGACGTGCATCCTATTGGCATTCCTACCCGTCGGTGCAGATCGAGGCATTGGTGGAAGTGTGTCGGGTATTGAAACGGAATTACCCGATCCGGTATATCGTGGGCCATTCCGATATTACCTCTCGTAAACTTGATCCGGGTCCGGCTTTCCCGTGGGAACGGTTTCATGATTTATTGAAAGAATGACCTCGTGTTTGGAGATTCTTGCCTTTGTGTAATACTTGGGTAGGAACGTTCTTGGGTTTGTTTTCCTTTTACATCTGTTCGTTATCCTTTTCGTTAAGGTGTCGTTATCTATTCGTTTCTATGGAAGGCAGCTTTGGCGATAGTATGACGAGGAGATAACGAATAGATGTAAGTTTAATTATTTAGTTGATAATGGTATGAATAAGAAGAATATTATTTCTTTGGAAAATTTTCTGGGGCGAATCGACGATTTGTTATTTTATTGTCGGAATCATCGTCGTTACGTGCGGCGGATCAAACATGATACGAAAAAGAAAAAAGTGGTGAGTCCCCGCCAACAATTGGGGCGAGCTCGTTTCCGGTGTGTCGTGATGTTGTATCGAGCTATTAAAGGTACATTTATGCGGGAAATTTGGCGGGTTTCTCCCCGTCCGGATGGCATGACCGGGTATCATAACTTTATTCGGATGAATTATTCGGCTTTTAATCTGAAAGGGGGTATCCTTGATTTTTCTCGTTTAAAAATGAGTTATGGGGATTTGCGTTTACCGTTGGGCGTGTGTGTGAAAGTGGAAGATAGGAGAGGGATTGTTATCACGTGGAAAACGGGAATGGATGAACTGCAGGGAGAGGGAACCGATCATTTGTATCTATTCCTGATGTATGATGACGAGACGTTTCGTTTCTCTTTATTCGACCGATTGCCCGATTGCCGGGGAGATGGAGGTGCTATAGTAGAGCTTCCTTTGCAGGAACAAAATCCTGCTCATCTCTTTTATTTCTTTGGCTCGGTGGATTGTACTCATTTTTCGGATTCGGGGTATTTTAGATTAACGTGAGGCTGGATATTTAATTAAGAAATGACCACGGATGAGGGAATAATTGTAATGTTTCTCATCCGTTTTTTTTGTGAGTTAAAATTTGTGTATCAATAGGGAAACGAAAGATTTGTCTAGGGAGAAATTAGAATAAAAAGGATTGATTTTAAAATGTTTATTGTGTTAATAAACGATCGATTGATGATATTAACACATTTAATAATTTTTCATTTCGGGCAAATATGTCAACCGCTTGATGGTTAAAAAGAAAAAAAATATCTGCATTCCATTTGTAAGCATGAAAAATTAGTATATTTGCAACGCAATAATCGATCGTTTTTTTAGATCAATATCTAGAATCAGTATAATCAGATTATTTGCGTGGGAATGAATGTAATTCTTCCCAAAGACAGTTTTTACGTGCTGTACCTGTTTAAGGATGGTGCGTGAGGCACATGGGCATAAAACGTTAAGCCTGATTCTACAGGTTAGTGCGCGAAGCGTATCTATATTAATCGTGATATATTGAATTTTTATTAACCAATCACGAGAATTTCCAGATTTCACAAGCTATAAAATATGTCAGAGGGTACGAGAAAAATGCATTGGTATGCGGCGTACACTAAAATCAATCAGGAATTAACGATTAAAAAGCGATTAGATCACTTGGCGATAGAAAACTATCTAGCCATGCGTGATGAGGTGCGTGAGACTTCTTTCGGGAAGAAAAACGTGCGGGTAATCTTGATCCCTCATTTGATTTTTATTCGGACGGATCAAACAACAGCTTTCTCGTTACTTAATGAACATGGTTTAAACGTCGTTTACCTGAAAGACTTAGAAACTCGTCATTTGCTGATAGTTCCCGATAAGCAAATGCGTGATTTTATGTTCTTGCTTGACTTTTCAGATTCCACCGTGGAGGTGATCAATGAAGAGTTGAAGCGAGGCGATCGGGTAAGGGTAATCAAAGGTCCGCTAATTGGACTTGAAGGAGAATTGCTCCGCATAAAGGGGCATAAACGCGTAATAGTGCGCCTGGAAGGGGTTGTTTCTGTGGCAACCTCTTACATTCCGGGTTCATTCCTAGAAAAAATAAAATAGAGATAGTGGCGATGAATCTTAATGATTTGTACAAGAAAGTATCGGCCATCCCGATCGGGGATTTTCCTCCATCTGCGTTGTCCGGCTTATTGCATGGGTATATCTCGGTTTATTCCATCGTGCGAGTAAGCCCGTGGTTGGAAGACGTGTATGGTAGCCAATGGGACATCCATGAACGGATTCGAGAAATAGCAGGGGAGTTAGCGGATTTGATAAAAGATCCGTCTGTGACATTGGAAGATCGAGTTGGACATATTGCCGACTTGATGGGGGCTTATTTGACTTATTCCGATATGGATTTTTTAGATATAGCGTTGGATGCGGCTTACGGGATTATATCCCCGGAGAGGAATGGAGAGATCGTGTTACCTTGTCGGACTCCGGAGATGTGTAGGTTGTTGTGTAGTTGTTATTATTTTACGGGGGAGGAGGAATGTGCAAAGTTGGCAAAGGAGATAGTAAAAGAGTTTAAAACTCGTGTTTTAGAAAATAATTTGACTGATGGAGAAGTATGGGCATATTTACATTCCTTTGAATTTTATGCAAATATTGTTGGCGAAGGGGAGGTATGTGAGTATGTAGTGAATCATCTTAAAGATAAGATGTTGTTTTTATTGAAAAGTGATGTAATGCATGAAACGATGTTAAGTCAAGTATTGCATTTTAATGTATTGGCTTCATGTGAATATGTGAAGTTGGAGAATAATTGAAAATTAGTATTTTATTATTTAGTAAGTCCTTTTATGATTGATATAAATATCTTTATTTCTGAATATATTACGAAAAGGCCTGTTAGCATGTTTGCTCAAGATATAGAGTCAAACAAAGAAGAATTGTTGAAAGAAATTCAAGGGAAAAAAGTATTAGTGATTGGAGGTGCAGGTACAATAGGTTCATCATTTATAAGAGCAATATTACCTTTTAAGCCAATAGAATTAGTGGTGGTCGATATTAGTGAGAATGGCTTGACAGAGTTAACTCGAGATTTGCGTTCAACAAATGGTATGTATGTACCAGAAAAATATCGAACTTATCCTATTAATTATGCTGATCCTATTTTGGGAAAGATATTTAGGGAGGCTAACGGTTTTGATATTGTTGCTAATTTTTCTGCGCATAAGCATGTTAGAAGCGAAAAAGATCAATATTCTGTAGAGGCTTTGTTAGAGAATAACGTGATAAAAGCTCGTTGTCTGCTAGATCTGTTGGTCGAGATCCCTCCAAAACATTTTTTTTGTGTATCAACGGATAAGGCTGCTAATCCCGTGAATGTGATGGGGGCGAGTAAGAAAATCATGGAAGATATGATATTTGCCTACTCTGATAAATTTAAAATTAGTACAGCACGTTTTGCAAATGTTGCTTTTTCTAATGGTTCATTGTTGGCAGGATTTATTGATCGTTTAATGAAAAAGCAACCATTGGTGGCTCCATTGGATGTAAAACGTTATTTTGTTTCACCAGATGAGAGTGGGCAAATTTGTATGCTCTCGTGTATTTTGGGTAAAAATAAAGAGATATTTTTTCCTAAGTTAGGAGAAGAACAGATGTTGAGTTTTGCTCAAATTTGTGATGATTTTTTGCATGTGTTGGGGTATGAGGTAAAAAGATGCGAGAATGATGAGGAAGCGAAAAGGTATGCAGCAGAAATGTCTGTTAATGATAAAACGTATCCTGTAGTTTATTTTAATAGTGATACTACTGGCGAAAAGAGTTTCGAGGAATTTTATATTCCCGGTGAAAAATTGAATATGGAGCGTTTTGGGTCATTAGGGGTTATAGAGGAGGTGAAGGTACGTTCGATAAATGATATTGACAATTTGTTTTTTGAATTGAAAAATGTTTTTGCAAAAGATGTTTTTTCAAAGGAAGAGATTGTTAAGGTTATGAAGCGTTTCATACCGAATTTTGAACATGTGGAGAAGGGAAAGAATTTGGATCAAAAGATGTAAATTAATAGTATAAATTTATGGAATATCAAATTCCTTTATTTCAATTGAATTTCGGAGAAGAAGAAATTCAAGCCGTGACGGAAACAATCCGTTCTAAATGGATTTCTACGGGACCTAAATGTGAAGAATTAGAACAATTATTTGTAGAGATGATGCAGGTAAAACATGCCGTAAGTGTATCGAATTGTACGGATGCTTTGCATTTGGCATGTTTAACGTGTGGATTGCAGCCGGGAGATGAGGTACTTTGTCCTTCATTAACTTTTGCAGCTTCGGTAAATTGTGTTCGGTATGTAGGTGCCACTCCTGTTTTTTGTGATATTGTGGGACCTGGGCATATAAATATTGATCCAGAAGATATCAAAAGAAAGATTACTGCTAAAACGAAAGCGATTGTGGTTGTTCACATGGCTGGTTTTCCAGCTATGATGGATGAGATTATGACAATAGCTAGAGAATATCACTTGAAAGTGATTGAGGATGCGTGTCATGGTCCGCTTTCCGAGTATAAAGGGAAAAAATTGGGAACGATAGGAGACGTGGCCACGTTTAGTTTCTTTTCGAATAAAAATATTAGTACAGGAGAAGGGGGGATGTTGATCACGAATAGTGACGAAGTAGCGGAGAAAGCTCGATTATTGCGTTCACATGGAATGACGACGATGTCTTACCAGCGAGCTAAAGGACATGCAACAGCTTATGATATTGTTGAGTTGGGTTACAATTTTCGTATGGATGATATTCGAGCTTCAATTGGATGCGTCCAAATGCGAAAATTACAGGAAGATTTGGAAAAGCGGATTCGTGTTAGAAATAAATATGTGAACGAATTAGCAGAAGTGAAAGGAGTGGTCGTCCCGTTTGCTGATAATAAGGAATTTGTATCGAATTACATCATGCCGATTGTATTGGTTGATTCGACAAAAGAAAAAAGAGATCGAGTACGTGATGCAATTCATCAAGCTGGAATTCAAACGAGTAATCATTATCCAGCAATACATAAATTTTCAATTTATAAAGATTATGGGGCGCTGTTACCGCAAACAGAATACGTGGCAGATAATGAAATTACCTTACCGATGTATGCTGCATTGACGGATGAGCAGATTGAATTTATTGTTAGAATAGTAGATAGAGCAATTCATGGCTAAGAATATTTTAGTGTTTGGTGCTAACACTTTACAAATACCACTAATAAACAAAATTAATGAATTAGGGTACAATTCTATTGTCGTAACTCTTGTGCCGACAGAACCTGGTGCTGAAATTGCCAAACAAGTGGTAATAGAAGATTTTTGTGATGAAAAACTAATGTTAAGTATAGCACGAAAATATAATGTGATTGGAATTGTTACAGATCAGACTGATATTCCTGTTAGATCAATTGCTTATGTTTGTGAAAAATTAGGGTTACCGGGTATTTCATATGAGACAGCATGTCTTTTTACGGATAAGTTTCTTATGAGAGAAAAATGTAAGCAATTAGGTATTTCTACACTTAAGTATAGATTAGTAAATGATATCGAGCAAGCGTTAGATTTTTATGATTCTAATAATTTTAAAGTAATATTAAAGCCAATTAATAATCAGGGGAGCAAAGGGGTATGTCTTGCAGAAAACAGAGAAGAGGTAATTTATGCCTATCAAGAAGCCATTAAATATAGTAAAGGTAATCCTATATTAATAGAGCAGTTTGTGACAGGCCATGAAGTTGTTGTAGAAGGAATTGCTTTTAATTATGAGTTTAAAAATCTTATTTGTGGTGATACTTATTATTTTAAGGAAAGAAATGCTTTTGCTGCAACACAAAGAATTTTTCCGAGTAGATATGATTCGGAAGTTATAAATAGGGTTTTGAGACTTAACGAAAAAATAATTAAAGGATTTGGTTTAAAACAGGGACTGACTCATAGTGAATTTATAATATCTAATAATGAAATAATTTTATTGGAGACAGCAGCTCGAGGAGGAGGTGTTTTTATATCTTCGGATATTATTCCTTTAATGACAAATTTTGATACAACAAAATTTATAGTAGAATTGGCTGTAGGTAAAATTTGTTCGTTTCCTGAAATAGTGGAGACTAATAAGTTTTGTTCTTATTTAGCATTCTTTTTACCTGTGGGAAAAGTGATTGAATGTGAAAATATTCAATTGATTCAAGAGTTGGACTTTGTTCATGGAAATAATCTTGATAAGATAAAATTAGGGCTTGAAACATTTAACAATGTAGATAAAACATCTCGTTATTTTATGGTTTTAGAAGCTGGTTCTTATGATGAGATTCAAGAGAGGATATCGTATATAAAGTCACAATTGAATATAAAAGTTCAGCGAGATGGAATAATGTATAGTATTATATGGAATTGAAAAAAGTTATTATTTTAGGAACTACTCAGTTCTCTGTAATGATGTGTAGTATATTAGAATCAGAAGGATATTCTGTATATGCTTATTCTACCTATAAGGAGTATCTGAATTCAAATTTTTTTATGGGATGTCCAGTATTTCCAACTGAAGATTTAGTGGAGTTAATGGGAGGAGTTGAAAATTTTATGATCCTTAATACTATCGGATATTCGAAATTGAATACTATAAGGGAACGGACTTTTGCGGATTTAAAAATGCGAGAGTACGATATTATGACTTTTATTAGCCAAAAGGCTAACATTTATACGGATAAGATTGGTCAAGGATGTATAGTTATGCCTGGTTGCTTTATAGGGAATAATATTGTATTGGGTGAATCGAATGTTATTTATACAAATACAGTGTTAACTCATGATATTAGTATTGGGGCTTATAATTTTATAGGAGCCAATGTAGTCATAGGGGGAAATGTAACAATGGATACTAATAATTTTGTAGGAATGAATTCCGTTATAAAGAATAGAGTTAGTGTGGGTAGTTATTCTATAATTGGGTGTGGATCAAATGTTATAGCATCAATTAAGAGTTATTCTGTATATACTGGTAATCCTGCTGTTCATAAAAAGAATATATTGGATATTAATAGCGTAAATATATGAATATTGATACGTTAATCAAGAATAGAAAAGTATATGATGATATATCTATCTATCAAGCATTAAAAATGATGGATGTAGAAAAAAGCAAAGTCTTATTTGTTTTTAATTATGATGAAGATTTTATAAGTATATTAACAATCGGAGATATTCAGAGAGCTATAATTCGTGAGCATTCATTGTCTACGAAAATATCAGAGATCCTTGATAAGCATAAAATTATAGCAACTTGTGATGAAGAGATTGAAGAAATAAAAGCTAAAATGCTTAAACTTCGAGCCGAGTGTATGCCTATTCTTGATCGTGATGGAAAGTTGATTAATATTTTATTTTGGAATGATTTGTTTTTGGATGGGACTAAAATAGATGATCGAAAAATAAATCTTCCGGTTGTGATTATGGCAGGAGGAAAGGGAACAAGATTAAAGCCTTTAACGAATGTAATACCCAAGCCATTGGTTCCTGTTGGCGAGAAAACGATACTTGAGGAAATAATGGATCAGTTTGAGTCAATTGGATGTATGGAATTTTATATGTCGGTTAACTATAAATATGATATGTTAGAATTTTATCTAAACCAATTAGAACATAAGTATAATATAAATTTTTTTAAAGAAGAAAAACCACTAGGGACTATAGGTAGTGTATCATTATTGAAAGACAAAATAAATACACCTTTTTTTGTATCGAATTGTGATATTCTTATCGATCAGGATTTTCGAGATGTTTACGATTATCATGTAGAGAATAAAAATGATATAACTATTATTACTGCCGTTAAAAATTTTCAAATTCCTTACGGTGTTATTGAGACAACGACTAATGGAGTTATGACTGGGTTAACAGAAAAACCAGAATTTAATTACATGATAAATACGGGTGTATATGTTTTGCAACCTGATTTAATATATGAGATACCTGAAAATGAATTTTTTCATATTACTCATTTAATGGAAAAAGTTAGAACGAAAGGGGGACGTATTGGTTGTTTTCCCGTAAGTGAAAATTCTTGGAGAGATATAGGGGAGTGGGATGAATATTTAAAGTTGATAAGGGTTTAATTGTAATGAAATTACTTTTAGTTGTTGGAACGGCAAATGATGTGTTTGTATACAATATGGCTAAATGGTTGAAGGCGTGTATGGAAGATATATCAATTGATGTATTTGAATTTAATCATTCTAGAAGTCAAGGGTATACAAATGATTATTTTGATAACGTGTATACTATAGATACAGGTTTGTTATTAAATAAAGTAAAAGGAATTAGGAGTTTACTACTTCCTTATTGGTATAATTATCAGTTTAATAATTGTTTGAAAAATAAGTATTATGATATTATACATTGTCATTGGCTAATACCTAATGTTATTGTTTCTAGAAATTTGAAATTGCATTGTAAAAAGTTGTTTGTTACTTTTTGGGGAGGTGAATTAGAATATTTGAAAATTATTTTTTCTCATAAAATTTATTTATGGTATTTGAGGCGTTTTTTGAAAAAAGTAGATTATATTGTTAATTCTCAGAGTTTTTGTGAAAAAAATGAGGGACGATCTTTATTTCTATATTGCAAATTTAAGTATGCAAATTTGGGTTCTGTTCCATTAGAAAAATTATACAATTTAATAGATTTGGAATCGAAAGCACAATCTAAAAAAAAATTAGGAATAAATATAGATAAAAAAACAGTTTTGATTGGATATAGTGGAAAAAGTATTCACCAGCATATTCCAATAATAAAAACTTTCTCAAGTGTTGGAATGAAGAAGGAGTTTATTCATTTTTTAGTACCAATGACTAGAGGTGCTTCTAGTAAATATGTGCAATCAGTGGAGAATATGTTGCAGCAAAGTGGTTATACTTATACATTAATTAAAAATTGCTATTTAACAGATATGGATGTTGCTCGACTTCGAAATGCTACTGATATTACGTTGCAATTATCTTTATTTGATGGATTTTCAAGGAGTATAATAGAATGTTTATGTGCGAGATCTATATTGATTTATGGTAATTGGTTGAATTATTCTGATAGATTAAAGGAAGAAGGATTTAGTGGAATAACCGTACAATCAATAGAGGAGGGAGTTGAAAAAGTTTATGATATAGTTGATGATTTAGAAAATTATCAAAAGATGGGGGGAGAAAATAGTCAAAATGGGAAGAATAAAAACTTGTGGTCTGAATGTATAATGGATTGGGTCACGATTTATAAGGCTAATTCTTGATGTTTCGTTTTTTTAAAGATTTTATAATTTATGGGATTGCATCTGTTATTGCTAAAATAATAGGTGTTTTTCTAATGCCTGTTTATACGTCCATATTATCACAAGAAGATTATGGGGCAATGGCAATGATAATAGCTTGTAAAGGGATAATAGATCTTGTCTCTAATTTGAATATACATTCAGGTATTGCAAGAGATTATTATGAAACATATATAGATAGACAAAAGTTAGTTTCAACAGGTTTATTTTCTATTTTATTTTTTTCTTTTTGTGTACTTTTTATAATGTTTGCTAGCAGAAAATATTGGATAAATGAAGTACTTGCGATTTCTAATTATAGTGATGCTTTTACGATAATGTTATTTACGATTCCTGCTGGAAGTCTTTTATCTTATTTTTCTATCTTAACAAGATTTAAGCAAAAACCATTATTATTCTCGATAGGTTCTTTATTGCAGTTGCTGATACAAATAATTATTTCAATTTATGGGGTTGTCATATTAAGACTGGGAATCGTGAGTGTTTTTATCGGTGTATTGAGTGGGGAATTATTTGGAATATTGTATTTTGCATTAATAAATCGTCAATACATAAAATTAACGTTTAGTGTTGAATATTTGAAGCGTGTGTTAATTTTTGCGTTGCCAACTTTACCAGCTATATTAGCAGGATGGGTAGATAGCTCTTTGGGACAAATATTTATTGGTAAGTATGTATCTATGGAAAAGCTAGGGATTTATTCTGTGGCTTTACAATTGGCCTCTGTTTTTACATTAGTATATGTTGCATTACAAAATGTATGGTCTCCATATTTATATGAAAATTATAAAAAAGCTAATTTTAATAGTGAAGTTACATCTCTGTATATGTTGCTTTTTTTTTTCATAATATCGATTTCTATAACATTATCATTATTGTCAAAAGAAATTATTTTATTGTTAAGTAATGAAAATTATTTAGAATAATTTTCATTTCTTAACAATAAAATATTTGTCATTATTGTGTATTCCAATGGGTATATATTTGTTATTACCAATTGTAAGTTCTGGTGTATCTTTAAGTAGAGATACTAAGTATATTGGTTTTTCTTATGTTGTGGGGAGTATAATTAATGTCCTTTTATTAATAATGATTTTACCTTTTTGGGGGATTATGATAGTACCTATAGCATTAGGGATTTCTAGAATTGTTAATTATCTTATTTTATATAGGGTGGTTCAATCTAAGGGGTTACTCGAATTGCCCAATAAATATATATTGTATTTTATTATTTTATCAGTTCTATGTTTTGGGTTAGTATATATAGATTTGAATTTTATCTGTAGGATATCTTGTGTATTTGTAATAAATGGAGGTATTGCGATTTATTTGAACAAACAAATGCATGTTTTTGTGCTAATAAAATCAAAGTTAAGGAGGGATAAATGTGAAGGATGATAGTCATGTTTATCTTGATATTTGTGAAAACTAGGTTTGTTGGGGAGTTTTGCAATTTAAAATTGGATTAATAATTATAGAATTATTCATTTTGTATTATTGCTAATAGAGTAGGAGGGGTATGATACAGACTTTATTTGTTTATTTGTTTCTTACGTTTTTCTTGCTGTTTTTTGCTAAATATACTTCATCTGTCAAACAAAAGAGTATTGGCTACCCTATGTTTATTGGTTTGTTGATATATTCTGTTGTTTTTGGAATGAGATATGGTGTTGGGATGGATCATTTGAGTTATTTGGATGATTATTTGGATATAAGTAAAGGTGGAGAACATAACCAAATGGAAAAAGGTTTTTTTTATATCTCAAAATTGTTCGCTTTTTTTGATTTCCATTATGTATTATATTTTTCTTTTTTTGCATTTGTGCAATTATTTGTATTGTATTATGTCTTTAGGTGTAGAAAAAGAGTATATGTTTGGTTAACATATACATTTATGATAGGTTGTGTGTGGTTGAGTTTTATGAATGGAATTCGACAAATAACGGCTTTTGTTTTTTTTATGTTTTCTATAAAATTTATAACCCAGCATAAATTTTGGAAATATGTTGGATGTATTTTTATCGCATCTTTGTTTCATAAATCTGCTGTTGTATTACTTATATTTTATCCTATTTTTAAACAAAAACTATTTTTTTCAAATCTCATTTTTCAATTTTTTCTTTTGATCTCCGCATTAATTATTATGAATATTAATGTCATTCAAGATGTTTTTGTGAAACTTGAAATTATTGGACGTTTTATTGGGTATGAAGGATATACAGATATGGTTGTTAATCATTTTGATTCACTTCTGTTTTCTATGGAAAGAAATCGAGGAATTGGATTTTATTCAATTTTATTGATTGATATGATATTGATTTTATATAGCAATGAAACACGTAAACAATTTGATCATTCCTATGGAATCATGTATAATTTGTATTTCGTAGGTGTACTTTGGCATTATGTTTTTAATGGGAGTGTAATAATGGGACGTCCTAATTATTATATGTATGGATTTCAGTTTGTTATAGCAGCACATACATTGTTGTATTTGTTCAATCAATATAAATGTAATCGAATTAGATCAAAGCTATATTCTTTTTTAGGGTTAGTCTTTTTATATTTTTTAATTTTTTGTGCGACAATGTATAGAATGGATGAAAATACTTCAAGATTTATTTTTTTCTGGCAGAAAGAATTGTATTATTTAAAATAATTGCAATATCCTATGAAATTGTCGATAATAATTCCTGTTTACAATGTAGAGAAATTTATTACGCGATGTTTACATTCTTGTGTTTCGCAAAATTTGAGTATCAACGAGTTTGAAATTGTTGTGGTGAATGATGGAACTCGTGATAACAGTATGAAATTTGTAAGTCAATTTGCAGAAGAATATTCAAATATCTCAATTATTAATCAGGAGAATAAAGGGCTTAGTGCGGCAAGAAATCGAGGGCTATCTGTTGCTAAAGGTGATTATGTTTGGTTTGTTGATTCTGATGATTGGATTGAAAATGATTGTTTGGCAGAATTAGTATATAAATTGTATACAGAAAATTTAGATGCTTTATTGATTTCTGCTGCTAATGTTTCAGAGAATAAGATTATTCGACGGTGTGATAGAATGTGTTATGATGGGACAGTTTTAACGGGGATAGATGTCGTTTATAATAATATTTTAGAAGTTTGTGTGCCTTTTACAATATATAGGAAAGAATTTTTGTTTTCTAATAATCTTAAATTTATGGAGGGTGTATTTCATGAAGATACAGAATTTACACCGAGAGCTTACTATAAGTTAAAAAGAGTGTCGATTTGTGACAAAATAATTTACTATGTTTATCAAAATCCCAATTCTATAACTAGAAGTATAAATCCCAAGAAATCTTTTGATTTGTTGTTAGTCGCTAGTAGTTTAAGTGATTATTGTGAATTTGTTAGTGGGAAATATGTCGGTTTTATAAGTAGACAAATTATAACTTGTGTAAATAAAGCTCTTTGGGGGGCTAAATTTATGGATAATGATCAAAAGAGAATGTTTAGAATTCAAATAAAAAAGAATAAGTTTTTGTTCAAGTATTTTGTTCAATCTAAATTTTTTGTTTTTGTTATTGAAGGTATACTTTGTTATTTGTTCGCTTATAGATCTGATTGTATTTATCATTTTTTTTATAAGTTTTTTTATCCGAGAAATCATTAATTTATGAGATATATGAATGCAAAAAAAATTGCTGTTATTGGTTTGGGATACGTTGGCTTACCGTTGGCTAGATTATTTTCTACAAAATATCAAACAGTAGGTTTTGACATGAATCAAAAGCGTGTAGACGCTTTAAATGAGGGGTATGATGCAACATTGGAGGTTTCTGATGAGTTGTTACAAAATGCATTAAAAAACGGATTTAGATGTACAACAAAACTTTCAGATATTGAAGATTGCAATATTTATATAGTTGCAGTTCCTACTCCAGTGGATGATGATAATCGACCAGATTTGTTGCCATTAATTGGAGCAAGTACTACGGTTGGTAAGGTGATTTCTAAAGGAGATATTGTAATTTATGAATCAACAGTTTATCCTGGAGTAACAGAGGAAGAGTGTTTGCCTGTGGTAGAGAAAATTTCAGGATTGAAATTTAATGTCGATTTTTTTGCCGGTTATTCGCCAGAGCGTATTAATCCGGGTGATAAAGAACATACTGTAGAGAAAATTAAGAAAGTGACGTCTGGATCGACACCGGAGATTGCAGACATTGTTGACAAGTTATATAATTCTGTTCTTGTTAATGGTACTCATAAAGCACCTTCAATTAAAGTAGCAGAAGCTTCAAAAATTATAGAAAATTCACAACGAGATGTGAATATTGCATTTATGAATGAGCTTTCAAAAATTTTTAGTGCAATGGGGATTGATACTAATGATGTTATTGACGCAGCTGCGTCTAAATGGAATTTTATAAAATTGAAGCCGGGATTGGTTGGAGGACATTGTATAAGTGTTGATCCTTATTATTTGATTCAAAAAGCTCAAGTTTACGGTGTATTACCTCGTGTTATGTATAACGCTCGTAGGTTAAATGATGGAATGGGGGCTTATGTAGCGAATCAAGTTATTAAATGTATGAACAAGAAAGGAGTGATGGTTAAGGATGCTAAAATTCTAATTTTGGGAATTACATTTAAAGAAAATTGCCCGGATATTCGCAATACAAAAGTTGTTGATATTTATACAACTTTACTTGACTATACAAGCAATATTACAATTTGTGATCCTTGGGCTGATATTGTAGCTGTAAAATCAGAGTATGGCATTGATATCGTGAATGAATTACCAGATATGAAATTTGATTCAGTTATACTAGCAGTTGCACATGAGCAATTTAAAAAGTTTAATATTTTGTCATTAGTAAATGATTTGCATGTTATTTATGATGTAAAAGGATATTTGGATAGAAACGCTATAGACGGAAGATTATAATGAAAATAGTTCATTTGTGTATATCTCAATCTTATTTTGATCATTGGGGATATCAGGAAAATCTTATTCCAGAATATCAAGTAGAGTTAGAGCATGACGTGACAATGATTTCGACTAATAAATTCTTTCCTCATTGGTTGAAACAAGAACAAATTGATGAAATTTTGTCTAAGGGGAAAGAATATTATATTAATAACGTAAAAGTTATTCGAATTAATGCTTGTAGATTGTTGGGAACGCATGTTGTGTTTACTTATAATTTATATAAAGCATTGAAGAAGGAGGCTCCGGATATAATTTTTTATCATGAAATGACAAATTTTGCAACAATTATTTGTTCATTTTATAAATTGTTACATCCCAAAGTTCAGTATTTTATAGATTCTCATAATGACGAGAGAAATGCTGCATCAACAAAGATTTCAGAATATTTATATTTTAAGTTTTTTCTTACATTAATGCATAAATTTATTGCTTTATTTGTGACTAAATATTACGGAGTAACACCTTCACGATGTAATTTTTTGTTATCACATTATGGTATTTCTAAAAAGAAAATGAAATTTCTTCCAATAGGATGTGATACTAAATTGGCTAATTCTTTACCGGATAAGAACGAATTGCGAAAAAAATATAATATACCTCTTGATTCTTTTGTTGTTGTGTCTGGAGGTAAGATGGGTAAATTTAAAGGAACGGAGTTTCTTGTGACAGCAGTAGAGAATATTCGAAAAATAAATACTAATGTTGTTTTACTTCTTTTCGGAACATATTTAGATCAAGAATGTGAGAATTTAGTTAAAGCTAAAAATTGGATAGTGAAATATGGATGGTGTGATAGATTAACATCCTTAGAATTACTTAAACTTGGTGATGTTGCTTGTTGGCCAATACATCATACTACGTTGAATGAAGATTCTATTTCTGTAGGTACACCTTTACTTATAAGGAAAACGACAACGACTGAACATTTGGTAGATGGCAATGGGTTGTTCCTGTTTAATGCTGGTGATATTGAGGAATTGGAAAAAAAAATACTGAAAATCAAAGAACAGTGGGGGCTATATAAAAATGGAGCACAATTGATAGGACGTAAATTGTCTTATTTTACGATAGCTCAGACGATAGTGGATGATGCTATGGTAAACTTAGAATCTTATAGAGAATAATTTTTTATTTCTAAGAATTTATACAAATGAATATCTTGTGTTTTATCCGAAAGATAAAATTATCTGAGGATAATTATAATGCTATTGTTTTTGAGAAGAAAAACAAAGTTTATTCTTTTATTAATCCTTATGGATATCATTTACTTCGAAAAAATATAGATTTATATAATCAGTTGGATGGATTATTTGTAGATGGTATTTTAATGTGTATATATATTAGGATATTTTATAAATATAAAATTACAAGGCGTAGTTTTGATATGACTACGGTTGCTAGAGATTTATTTGCAAGGCTTAAAAATAGTCGAGAAACTATATATTTTGTAGGCGCTAAACAAAATGAAATAGAGACGACAGTTAGGCTTATACGTGCTACATATCCCACTATTCAAATTAAAGGTTTTAGAAATGGTTATTTTGGATCCGATCAAGAAAGGTTAGAATGTATGAATGAAATTGTTGATTTAGATCCTGATTTTGTCGTTGTTGGAATGGGGGCAATTTTACAAGAAAAGTTTATTGTTCAATTACATAAACAGGGTTTTAAAGGAATTAGTTTCACGTGTGGGGGATATTTGCGTCAGGCTTCAGTTGGGTTAGAATATTTTCCTAAATGGTCTGAAAAATATCACTTAAGAGCTTTTTATCGCTTATACAAAGAGAAAGGAATGTTTAAACGATTGTATAATGTTTTAATAGAATTTCCGATTTTATTTATATACGATTTCTTTTCTTTATTTTTCATAAAGAAAAATAGGTAGTTGATAGTAATGTAAATAGTGATTTTATAGTAATTAATGAATATTCTTATTACAGGGATTCACGGTTTCGTGGGTTCTAATCTCGTGTTGTCTCTGAAAGAGCGGCATGTTCTTTATGGGGTGGATATTGTTGCCCCGAAGAAAGAAGGAGTGGCGAGGACGTATTCGTGGGAAGAATTGGAGAAGGTAGAGGGAATTGATGCGATTGTACATTTGGCGGGGAAGGCGCATGACACGAAAAATGAGGCGTTGGCGGAGACGTATTTTACAATAAATACGGGATTGACACGGAAGGTATTTGATTTTTTCGTGAGGTCTTCGGCGAAAAAGTTTATTTTCTTTAGTTCGGTGAAGGCGGCAGCGGATTTTGTGGTGGGGGATAAGTTGACGGAGGAGGTGATCCCGACACCGAGGGGACCTTACGGGGAGAGCAAGATTGCGGCAGAGAATTACATCCTTGAACAATTGAAAATTGAAAATGGAGAATTGAAAATGCACGGAAAGCAGGTGTATATTTTGCGGCCTTGCATGATTCATGGGCCGGGGAATAAGGGGAACTTGAATTTGCTGTATAGTGTGGTGAAGAAGGGGTTACCGTGGCCGTTGGGGGATTTCGAGAACAGGAGGTCGTTTACTTCGGTGGATAATCTTTGTTACGTGGTGAATGGGTTGATTGAAAAAGAGGTTCCGTCGGGGATTTATCACATGGCGGATGATGAGGCATTGTCAACGAACGAGTTGATACGGGAGATGTGTGAGGTGATGGGGAAGAAGGCGCATATTTGGCGGATGAACAAGGGGTTGATGAAGGAGTGTGCGGGGTTGGGGACGCTGTTGCATTTGCCGTTGAATTTGGAACGGTTGAGAAAATTGACAGAAAATTACGTGGTGTCGAACGAGAAGATCAAGCGGGCGTTGGGGATTGAACGGATGCCGGTGACGGCGGTGGAAGGGCTGAGGAAAACGATAAGATCGTTTACTAATTGTAAATTTTAGATTTTAAATTGAGCGATTTTCGATTAGCTGATTGTTGAATTGTAGGATCATTCAATTTCGGGATACTTTTATCTTTTAGTTCTTAACTTTTAGTTTCCATGTTGTATTATTTAGTAGTGTTTGTGGTGCTACTGGGGGTGGAGTTGCTCTATTTCCGGGTGGCAGATCATTTTAATATTATTGATAAGCCGAACGAGAGGAGTTCTCACACAAGAATCACGTTGCGGGGAGGAGGGGTTGTGTTTTACGTGGGGGCCTTGGTTTATTTTGTTGCTAGTGGGTTTAGTTTTCCGTGGTTTATGCTGGGGTTGACGTTGATTGCAGGGGTGAGTTTTGTGGATGATGTGCGGTCCGTGACGCAGCGGGTAAGGTTGGTGGTACATTTTGTGGCGATGTTATTGATGTTTTATCAGTGGGGAATGGTGTCGTTACCTTGGTGGTACGTGGTGGTGGCTTTGGTTGTCTGCACGGGGATCATTAATGCTTACAATTTCATGGATGGAATTAACGGGATCACGGGGGGATATAGTTTGGTGGTGTTGGGGGGATTGGCGTATGTGAATGGATGGGTTGTTCCTTTTGTTGACGAGAGGATGATTTACACGATGATGGTGGCGGTGTTGGTGTTTGATGGGTTTAATTTCAGGCGGAAGGCGAAGTGTTTTGCAGGGGATGTAGGGGCGGTGAGCATTGCTTTCGTGATTTTGTTTTTACTAGGGCGGTTGATTCTGGAAACGGGGGATTGGAGTTATATTATATTTTTGGCAGTTTACGGAGTGGATAGTGTACTGACAATCATACATCGGTTGATGTTACACGAGAATATCGGGTTACCGCATCGGAAGCATATGTACCAGTTGATGGCGAACGAATTGAAGATTCCTCACGTGGTGGTTTCTTTGTTGTATATGGTGGTACAAGCCGTGATCGTGGCGGTTTATCTGGCTATGCCGGGGATGCATTATGCCTGTTTGGGGGGAAGTGTTGCCGTATTGGGGATTGGGTACGTGTTGTTTATGAGAAAGTATTTCAAGTTACACTTGATGGTGAAGTGATTTGAAATTTTGTATAAAAGAATTGAGCCTTGGGAATACCAGGGCTTTTTTGTTTGTGGGTAAATTGTTTTTGTGGGGTAGTGGTCAATGAAATTCGGGTAGTGATTCCGAAAAAGTTGAAAAATTTTGGAACTGATTTCGAAAAAGTTATATTTTTGGCGAAATATGAAACAATTATGATCAAACGGAAATTGCGAGTTTCGGGATTTATACGAAAATAGTGACTTTCAGGTGATACTTATTGAACTCGTGTTAAGTATGAAGAAGTGATTATGGGTGCATATTCCGGTGGATACCCGTTCAGCATTTCCGGTGATATCCGTTCAGTCCCCAGTTAGTATTCAG
>OGGQ01000073.1_pt1 | contig 123615 bp, 93 predicted proteins | sample 1571191 | NCBI WGS metagenome assembly OGGQ01 (sample SAMEA2582061, study PRJEB24529) | metagenome | biome: Human gut stool | place: China | collected 2011
CGATCCCCGACCGTTGAGTCAAAAATGAAGATGACACAGTTTAATTTACACCCCCACGTGAACTATTCTTACGATAATCGTTATTATATAGATTTTAATGTTCGAACAGATGGTTCTTCTCAATTCGGTTCTTCTAAACGTTTTGCTCCTTTCTACTCTGTTGGATTGGGTTGGAATATTCATAATGAAAACTTCTTTTTAGATAATCCTTATGTGAATAGATTGAAATTACGGGCTTCTTATGGAATGTCCGGTAGTCAACAATTTAGTTCTTACCAAGCTATGGAGACTTATTCCTATTACACGGGTGATCGTTATAATATTTGGATGGGTGCTTACCAAATGGCTTTGGGAAATAAGAATTTGGAATGGCAAATTACGGATAAATATAATATTGGAGTTGAAGGAGAATTTTTCAATAGCCGTGTGAGTGTTACTATGGATGTGTATTTGGAGAAAACGTCTAGTTTGTTGTCTTCGTTGGAGTTACCTTATTCTAATGGTTTTGATAGTTACACAGAGAATATAGGAGCTGTTGAAAACAAGGGATTTGAATTGGCTGCCAGCCTTTGGCTGTTGCGGGACACGGAGAGAAGAGTGATGTGGTCTGTTACTGGAAATTTATCTTATAATAAAGATAAGATTACGAAGTTATCAGATGCGATGAAAGCAGCTAACGAGAAGTTAGCAAAAAACGGAGGTTCTAATCCTAACCGAATTTTACGGGAAGGTGATTCTCAGAATGTAATTTATGCTGTACCTTCTTTAGGTATAGACCCAAGTTCGGGAGAAGAAATATTCTTGAAAAAGAATGGAGAAGTAACCAAATTATGGGACTCTGCCGATCGGGTGAATTGTGGAATTTCCGAACCGAAGTATAGAGGAAATTTAAGTACGATGGTGCGTTATAAAGATTTGACATTCAATATGTCTTTCGGTTACCGTTGGGGAGGACAACTGTATAATCAAACTTTGATTGACCGCGTGGAAAATGCTGATAAACGCTATAATGTGGACGAACGGGTGTTCAATGATCGTTGGCAAAAGCCGGGGGATAAGACCTTCTTTAAGGGAATAAACGTGACAACGACTTCCAATTATTCCTCTCGTTTCGTACAGGATGAGACTTCTTTTTGGTGTCAGAATATGAATTTGACGTATGAGTTGAGGGATCAAAAATGGATGCGTTGTTTAGGTGTATCGGTAATTAATGCGACAATCGGGACCGGGGAATTGTTTTATTGGTCGACAATTAAACGAGAGAGGGGAATTTCTTATCCGTTCTCTAGACAGTATACTATGTCTTTGTCTGTTATGTTTTAAAAGGAAGAAATTATGAAAAAGATATTTGCAATAATAATAGCATTGATAGGATTTATCTTTTCGGCTTGTAATGATTGGTTGGATGTGAATCCTCGTACGCAAGTCAAAAAAGATGTTTTACTGGAAACACAGAAAGGATTTCGGGATGTGTTGACAGGGGCTTATATCCGTTTAAAAAATGATAATCTTTACGGGGGGGAAATGATGTGGGGTACAATTGAGTATTTAGCTCAGCATTGGGTAGTTGCAACCGGAACAACCAATGCTTATTTACAGGCATATAATTATACGGACGGTTCTGTAAAAGATCGATTTTCGGCTATTTTTAAGACGTATTATCAAACGATAGCCGATGTAAATGGTCTGCTTGAAGTGATTGATAAGAAAAAGGATATTTTCACGAAAGGAAATTATGAATTGATTAAAGGGGAAGCTTTAGGTATTCGTGCTCTTTGTCACTTGGATGTATTGCGTCTTTGGGGACCGGTTCCCTCTGGAGAAATTTCAGATAATAAAATATTGCCTTATGTGAAGAGTGTAACTAATGAAATACACGATTATTCTACATATGAGCAATTTGTAAAATTGTTGTTGGAAGATTTGGATGAGGCTGAGCGTCTATTGAAAGGGGTAGATCCGATATTGGAATACTCGATAGCAAATTTGCAGGATGAAACGACGTGTGACGTGGAGGATGATTTTTGGATTGATCGTCAGGTACGTATGAATTATTACAGTGTTTTGGCGTTGAAAGCGAGATTGTATTTTTGGACACAAGATATGCCTAATGCCGCTCTTTACGCGAAGAAAGTAATTGATGCTAAAGATCCGTCAGGAAAAAAGATGTGGACACTGGCAACAGGGGTAACGATGGAGAGTGGGGATTTGGCTTGTGCTTCAGAAAGTATTTTCGGGTTGAGTGTTTATGATTTAGGGAAAAAGGCAAGTAGTAGTTTTGATTTGACAGGGAATGGTATACACGAGCAGTCTTTCATTATGGATTATTATGCATTCCCCACGGGAGAGCGTACTACAGATGTACGTTTTGATAAACAATGGACTTCTTTGTCTAAAAATGGACAGTCTATTTACATTTGTCGGAAATTTCATCAATTGAGTGATAATCCGATGAATGAACTTCCTTTAATTCGTTTGGCAGAGATGTACTTTATCGTGATGGAGGCAACTTCTTCAACCACGGAGGCTAACGGTTTGTTTTCCGAATATGCCTCTTCAAGAGGGATTGCTACCGCAGACTTATCATCTAATAAGTTGAGAACGTTAACAAAAGAATTTAATAAAGAGTTCTATGCCGAAGGGCAAATGTTTTTCTTTTACAAGCGGGTAAATGCGACGGGATCAATTAATTATATTCCCTTGAATGCCGAACGTTATGTAGCACCTCTACCGGAGAGAGAAATAGTATATAATAATAAATAATAAGGATGGATCATGAGAAATATATATTTATTTGTAGTACTGCTTTTATCGATGATAAGTTGTAACGAGGCTGATTTAATGCAATATAGTGACATCCCTCGGGTATATTTGGGCGGTTATACTCGTGCAGCTTCTCAGACGTTCTTTTACGATGCGGAAGATGTAGTGCGGGATACGATTTACGTGTACGTGGAAACGATGGGGGGGCCGAGAGATTACGATCGTTTGGTATCCTTTCGACAAATGACAGTATATGATGTAGAATATGTTGTGGAAAATGGTGTAAATGTGGATTCTACTGTTACAGAAAATCCTTATAATGCTGTTGCCGATAAACATTTTGTGGCTTTTGACAGTGAGGAGGCAAAAAAATTGATGGTTGTTCCTGCCAATGAGGTAAGTGCTAATATCCCGATTATTCTTTTAAGGGATCCTTCATTGAAAGCAAATGAGTACTATCTAACGTTACAGTTGGTCGAAAATGACGAGTTTAAAATCGGTGGAGTACAGAAAGACGTAGAATACGCTATTACATTTGCGGATAAATTAGTGGAACCCAATTTCTGGGGAACGAATCCTTATGCTGGCGGATGGTGGTTGTTTGGAGATTATAGTACTCGGAAACATGAGTTTATGATTGAAGTTTCGGGAGAAAGAATCGATGACGAATGGTACAACACGAAAGTGAATGGAGTGAGTGGAGCTTCGAATTATTACCAAGCAAAATTCAAAACAGCATTGGATAAATTCAATAATGATCCCGTGAATATAGAGAGTGGAGTTGCTCCTATGAGAGAAATTGAAGGGGACTTGACAAGTAAATTGGTAACGTTTAAATAGGCGATAAAACAATGAAACAGATAAATAGAATGATTTGGTTATTCCTTGTAAGCTTGCTTCCGATAGCTTGTTTTGAGGATGATAACAAATACGAATATGTGAAGTTAGATGAGATTGTAATTGAAGGTATAGAGAGATCTTATGTACGTAAATCTCATCAAGATATTTTGTCTATTACACCGACGGTAACGACGGATGCTGATGTGGAATATGCTTGGGAACTTTGGACTTCAGTCCGGACAGATGGAATTATTTACAAGCCGGATACGATTGGGCGGGAGAAAAATTTGAACTATGAAGTGATGGAAGATCCTGGTACCTATTATTTGGTATTTAATGTGAAAGATAAGAAAACAGGAGTGACAACCGTGTGTCGTAGTACTTTGAATGTAGAGACTCTTAATTCAACCGGTTGGTATCTGCTGAAGGACGAAGAGGTGGCTGGAGAGATGTACACGGACTATGATTTTATCTATGACGGGGGACGAATTGATAATTGGATTGCTTTTTACAATAACGGGAAAAAATTGAAAGGTGAAGCAGTAAAAAGTATATTTTCTTCTAATTATTCAGATCAACTTTCCGGTGGAGGGTATAATTACATAAACGTTTTGATGCCGGTGTCCAAAGAGGAAGTTTCTGTTTTGGAAGTTAGTAATGGCATAGTCCGTTTGCCTTTTGAATCTTTGTTCTTTGAATCTCTTGAAGTGAAGAATTTTCAAGATATTTCTATTCAAAATGATGGAACGAATGTTGGTTTGGTAAATGATCATCGGTTTTATAATATGTCTACACAGAATGCAACCTCTTTTTATGCTTCATACGGAGATTACAACGTGGCTAGTGGTATTATGAGAGGATTAAACGGACCAACTTTTTTTGATAGTGTAACAGAATCATTTGTTTACGTGTCTTATGGTAATATAACCAGATTTCCAGCAGTTTCAGGTGATTTGACTTGTAATAACATGAATGCCGATTTATTATGGAGTAGTGTTATTAATTTTAGAGTACAGGGTACAAAGTGGTATGCTTACGCTTTGATGAAGAAACATACAGGGGAAAATCCTTATATGTTGATAAAATTTAGACTAAATTGGGGTGATACAGAAAATCGTGTAGAGCAAGTTTACATTCTTCCGTCTACGCTTAATTTGGTAACTGCAGAGAGGTGGGCTGTAAATGCAAACTATGGAATTATTTATTTCGTGAAAGATCAAAAATTGTATAGATATAGTATAGATAGTGGTAATGAAGAGGTAATTTTAAATATTCCCGCAGGAGAAGAGGTAACTTGTATGCAGCATATTATTTATCCTAATCTGATGTCTGCTGATGATTATGGCTCTGTCATAGATCAATTTGCAGTAGCAACTTATGCTAACGGAAAATACAAAGTGTGGTTGTATGAATTTGATGCCGGAAATTTGAAACCGTTAAGTAAACCTACGTTTGAAGGGAACGGGCGTGTTGCTTGTATAAATTATGTTTCCGGTAATAGTTCTAATTTCTTATTCTAAATTAATTTAAGAATTTTTAGTGTTGTGTAGAGATGATTTAAAGGTACTTGAGGTATACTCTAGTACCTTTAAATTGATCTCTGGGATTTTCATGTATATATATCATTGTAAAAAAAAGAATTATGAATTGTAAATCGATTATTTTATTGATCGTAGTATTACTTTTTTGGGGAAATGCAGAGGCGAGAAAGAAAAAAGGGAAAAAAGTTGAGGAAGTACAAACAGAGAGTGCTTACCGGAAATTTTTTAAAGGTAAAGCGTGTGAGACGGCTAAAGGGATGATAACTCTTCATAAAATGGACGGGAGAGTTTATTTTGAAATTCCATTAGCATTGATGGGACGGGAGATGTTGATGGGATCTACTATTTCGGAAATTACAAATAACGGTTTTGGTAGTGTTGGAGAAAAGCCGAAAGGATTGTTATATATTAGTTTTGTACGTTGTGATTCCGTGATTAGTTTGAAACAGTTGACGGCACAATATGATACAAACGAGGAAAATTTGAAGCAACGTATAAAAGAAAGTACTATTCCTGCAACCATAAAGAACTTCAAGATTACTACTTATAATGAGGATAGTACGGCGGTTGTAATTGATATGACAGATTACTTGGTGAGTGCTGATGAGGCGATTGACCCTTTTTCTCCGTGGGCTCCTATTCTAGCCGGGGGAGAACGTGTGATGGAGAAAGAATTCAGACGAGAAAACTCACAAGTCGTTAGTATCAAGGCATTTGAAGACAATGTAAGTGTAAAATCTTCTTTGACATATGGTTTGAGTCTGAAAAATAAGGTAATGTATATTTTTCAGCGTGAACCTTTCACGGTGGTAATGACTCGTAGTTTTATATTGTTACCGGAACATTCCATGCGTCCACGATTGGCAGATCCGCGTATTGCGATTTTTTCTCAAGGGGTGTCCGCGTTTAATGGGGATAGTAGAGGGGCGCAAGCTCGTTATTATGCACAACGTTGGAATCTGGAACCGAAAGATATGGAACAATACCGGAAAGGTGTTTTGACGGAACCCAAGAAACCGATCGTGTTTTATGTTGATAATACGTTTCCTGAGAATTGGAAAAAATATATTAAAGAAGGTGTAGAAGTGTGGCAGATGGCATTTGAGAAAATCGGTTTTAAGAATGCGATTGTAGCTAGAGATTTTCCGGTGGATGACGTTACTTTTGATCCGGATAATTTGAAATATTCTTGTGTACGTTATTCGCCTTCTTGGGTAGCTAATGCAATGGGACCTTCTTGGACGGATCCGAGAACGGGAGAGATTATTAATGCTTCTGTATATTTGTATCATAACTTGGTGAAGATGGTACAGAATTGGAGGTTTATTCAAACCGGTCCGGCAGATGCGAATGTGAGAAAAATAGTATTTGATGAGGAGACGTTGGGCGAGTGTATCCGGTATGTTGTATCACATGAAATTGGGCATTGTTTAGGATTTATGCATAATATGGCGGCTTCATCGGCAATTCCGGTGGATTCGTTACGTTCTCCTTCTTTTACTCAAAAATACGGGACTACTTATTCAATTATGGATTATGCACGTAATAATTATGTGGCTCAACCGGGAGATAAAGAGAAAGGAGTAAAATTGACTCCTCCGGATTTGGGTTTGTATGATTTGTTTACTGTTGCTTGGTCATATACCCCACTGCCGGAAGCAAAAACATCCGAGGAAGAGGTTCCAGTTTTAGACCGTTGGATCACGGAAAAGTCAGGTGATCCTATTTATCGGTATGGTAAGCAACAAATGTATATGCGACTTGATCCGAGTTCTTTCGAGGAAGACTTGGGTGATGATCCGGTGAAAGCTGCAGGTTATGGGATTCAGAATTTGAAATATGTGCTTGCGCATTTGAGCGAATGGGTAAAAGATACGGATAAAGACTATACATTTCGACAAGGAATTTACAACGAGATTGTTTACCAATATGTGCGCTATTTAAATCATGTGACTTTCAACATTGGAGGAGTTTATTTAAATGAGCGATACGATGGAGACGCTCGTCCCGGTTATCAAGTTGTATCTAATGAAAAACAAGAACGTGCATTACAATTTTTATTAGAGCAAGTGAAAGATTTAACTTGGTTGAACGCCAGGGAGTTGAGAAAAACTATGCCGTTAATGGGAGATGTTACCGGATTTTTGGAAGATGAGATTTTTAAAATACTGACGAATCGGTTGAATGCCGTGGCAATTAACGTGCAACAGGCTACTGAAAAAGATCTGTTGACTCCTGAGGTTTGTATTCATAAGATGTATGATTTCATTTTTGCTCCCACGAAACAAGGTAAATCTCTTTCTGCTGTTGAGAAAAAATTGCAAATAAAATTTGTAGCCCAATTAATCTCAAATTCCGGTGTTGTTGCAAAAGATATGGGTGGACAACCTTTTACTTTGGCAACAGAACGTCAGATGGTTGCTATACCTGAAGCGGTGAAAGCAAAAAGTCGGGAAATGTACGGGGAAATACCCGTGCAATATGTCGGGATATTTACAAATATCAGTTTACCCGATTATAATAATGTCAAGAAGGACTGGGGTAATGTTGAGAGACAAGGATTTGATTTTTTGCAACCGATTGCGATTTATCCGGTTCAAATGTCTTCTCTTTATTTCAATATGTTGAAACGTACTCAAGTTTTGTTGAGAAGCAAACAAACTCAAGGAAATGATGATACGAGAATGCATTATAAGTTGTTATTATACAAGATAGAGCAAGCGTTGAAATAGATTTAGGATGATTTGTAAAATGATAAAAATGAAAATCAAAAGAATAATATATCTTTTTCTTTTCCTATGTGTATTTGTGGGGGGAAGAAATGACGTGTGGGGAAAAGAACAGAAAGGAAGCACGGCTTATCAGCAGCTTTTTAATGGGAAACGAGTGGTAACTAGAGAGGGGTTAATGACTTTGCATCAAGTGGATGGAAAAGTTTTGGTTGAATTTCCTTTAAATCTGTTGAACAAGGAGATGATGTTTACTTCGGTGATTCGCTCAATCAGCGATAACGGTGAAGGTGTTGTGGGACAGTTTTCGGGTAATGGCACTGTTTTTACATTTATGCGGATAGATTCCGTTATACAAGCTAGGGTGAAAGTTCCTAGTTTAGGAAGCATGAAAAATATTTCGGGAGAGCGGGCAGTTGATCAAGCTTTGGAACAATCCAATAAACCGGGAATTTATAAGACATTTCGTATTTTGGCTTCTACCCCGGACGAAAAGGCTGTAGTGGTGGATATGACCTCTTTTTTTCTAGAGCATACCTCTTATACTTCTCCTTTCCCGAATTATGCGGGAAACTCTATGTTTGGTTTGGTGTTCCGGAATCATAAAGTCCAACCGGATCGTACGATATTATGTGGGATTAAAGCTTTTTCCAATAATATTGTGGTTACTGCCGAGCAAGGATATGACGTAGACCAATTATTCATGGGATCTATGCTTGTTAAAAAAGATGAAAAAGTATCTGTTGTTTCTGATAAGATTTTGATGTTATTACCGGAAGATGTTATGCGTGTTCGTAAAGCTGATTCTCGAGTAGGAGTCGGGTTTGTGAAACAGGCAACTTTTGCCGGTGGAGGGGATAAGTTGCAGACGAGTTATTGGACTACCCGTTGGAGAATTGAGCCTGTGGATATCGAAGATTATCGGAATGGCAAGTTGGTTGAACCGAAAAAACCGATAGTTTTTTATTTGGATAGCGTGATGCCATCGGTTTGGGTAAAATATATTCGTGAGGGAGTAGAAGAATGGAACAAGGCATTTCAGGAGATTGGTTTTAAGGATGTTGTGCGAGTTATACCTTTCCCGAAAGGAGATACGCTTTTTGACGCAACGAATATTAATTATTCTGTGATCAGATATGCTCCCCAGTGGTTGTCTACTTTACAAAGTGCCGTGTATACAGACCCGCGGAGTGGGGAAATCCTGAATGCATCAATTTATATCCATGATAATATGGTTGCTAATGTTACCCAGGACAGAATGTTTAATACGATGACGGCTGATTCATCTGTGCGTCGTCGTGAACTTTCCGATCAACAATTAGGTGAGGGTATTAAAATGATGGTAGCCCGTGAAGCAGGGTTGTGTTTGGGGTTCGTGTATAACGTGAGTGCTTCATCCGTGATCCCGGTAGACTCTTTACGTTCGGCATCTTTCACGCAACAATACGGGTTGAGTTCTTCGGTGATGGATTTTCTAACATGCAATTATATTGCTCAGCCGAAGGATGTGTGTGCGGGAGTACGTTTGACACAAGAGAATTTGGGTGTATATGATTATTGTCTGGTGAAATGGTCATATCAGCCTATTTACGAGGAGAACGAGGATACGGTGTTAAATGCTTGGGTTAAGAGTTTCCGCGAAAAACCGTACTGTCGTTTCCGTAGAAATCCTTCTGTGTTTGAATATGATCCTGATTTGGATTATTACGATTTGGGGGATGATCCGATAAAAGCTTTGAATTATCGGATAAAAAACATGAAGGTTGCAATACGAAATTTGTATGAGTGGTATCGGGAAGAGGATAAAGATTATAGTTGGAGGAAGGCTCTTGTGGCAAGAATTCAATATGCTTTCACTAATCAGGGTGTAAAAAATGTTGCAAGATATATTGGTGGTATTCGGGTTGATGAAGTACATGCTGATGAAGGGAAACCTAATTATGTTCCTGTACCTAAAGTTAAACAGAAAGAGGTTTTACGTTATTTGGTTGGATTGATGAAAGATTTGTCGTGGTTGGATAACCGAGAAATGATGTCGGAAACGGAGATTAATAGTCCTGTTGAGAACAGTGCTTGTAATACTATTATAAATGTGTTGTTTGCGAGAATGCCACAATTGGCTTTATGTGCATCAAATTCCGATGATCCTTATACTCCAGAAGAGTATGTGAATGATTTGTATCGGATGGTTTGGGAAAAGACTCTAAAGAATACGATGTTAACGGATAGGGATATGAATTTACAATTATTGTTTTTAGGGAAAGTTATGGCATCGTCGACAGTTGCTGCCGGGAGTGGAATTTTGGAACCTGTAAGGCAACAGGGGTTCTATTTAGCGGAACCGGGAGCCGAGAGGTATAGTATCTATGAAATACAAAAAGTAGTAGAAGTTTGTCAGTTTATGGGATGGATAGGTATAGAGCCCGAATTGGTACAAGGATTCGGCTCTCAACCGAATATTCTTGCTACGACATACTCGACCTCACATCTTTATTTACAAATGTTGCTGGAGATAGAACAGTTGGTGAAGAGCAGAGTTGAACATGCAACGGGTAAAACAAAATTGCATTACGAGTATATTTTGCATAAAATTAATAGGGCGAAAATGAAAGAATAAGAGGTTTGCTGTATAAGAAAATTTAATACATGTTAGGTAGAATTCCGGGTTACTTATTAATTTTCAAGTGTAAGTAACCCGGAATTTATTTTAAATTTTATTCTTAAGGTATATTAGAAGTTAATATTTTATCTTTTATATTTGCATTAAAGAATGAATGTACATGGTTGTGGATTATTCAGAAGATAGGGAATTGTTAACGTTATTAAGGCGTGGTGAGATTTCTGCATTTGTAGATATATACACTGCATATTATGATGCGTTGCTGAATTATGCCGATCGTTTGCTGAATGATATGGAGGCAGCTCGAGATGTGGTGCAACAAGTGTACTATAAGATGTGGGAAAACCGGGATACATTGAATATCTCTCTTTCTGTTAAAGCTTATCTTTTTAAATCGGTTTATCATGGTAGTCTAAACACGCTTGCTCATCAAAAGAATATTCAGAAGTATGAGCGCGAGCAGTTGACCGATTTCTATTTTTCTACCGTGATACAATCTCCCGAAGCGGAAGAGGCCTTGTGGAAGTCGGATATAGAACAGGCTATACAGGAGGCCATTGCTATTTTACCTGAAAAGTGTCGGGAGGTTTTCGTGTTGAGCAAGATTGAAGGTTTGAAGAATCGGGAAATTGCTGAAAAATTAAATATTTCAGAGAAAACAGTTGAACGTCATATGTCAATAGCGTTAAGCAAGTTACGAGAAGAATTAGATTGGCTATTGCAAATTATTTTATTTTTTTCTTTTTCTCATTGGGGGTAAAATTCTCTTCGGCTGTCTTTAGTGTATAAAAGCACGAGAAGATGGATGACAAAAATATCAATATAGAAGAATTAATAGTTCGAGTACTGGAGAATCGGGCTGATTCGGAAGATATACGATATTTCTCGAAATGGGTAGAGGAGATAAGAAATCGGGAATATTTTGAGAAGCTTAAGAAAATATGGAATCTTTCCGCGGGAGGGCATGCGAATTCGGAAATATTGGAAATAGGAGTAAGAGGTTTCCGTCTATTTATGGAAAAATCTTTGAAGCCGAAAAAGCGTGTGGTATTGATGTGGAGGATGGGTTCGGTTGCTGCCGTGTTATTGATGATCCTGTCTTCGGTTTTGTGGCTGCGGAGAGATGTTTCAAAGATTTCTTCGGGCGAAGGATATTCCGTTTCTTCGGGACGGGGAGTTGTTTTGAAATTGGCTGATAACAAAGAGATCATACTTGGTGATTCTTTGAATCTGACAGGTGTGGTAGGGGAGTGGGTCTGTGTTAATAAGGTGGATCGTCGGGGAATTGTATATAAGATAAAAGATTCAACGGAAATCGAAGAAGAGGAATTGTGTTATAACCAAATTATAGTTCCGGCAGGAGAACGTTTTCTGGTACAGTTGTCTGATGGTACTAAAGTGTGGATTAATTCGGAAAGTTCTTTACGTTATCCGGCTTATTTTGGTAAGAGTATTCGGGAAGTCGAAGCCCGGGGGAACGTGTATTTTGAAGTAGCCAAGGATTCGACCCGTCCGTTTTTAGTTGTTTCCAGAGAGTTGACCACGGAAGTACTGGGAACTCGTTTTGAAGTGAACACCTATGGGGATCGGGACGAAGTGAGCGCGACACTGGTGGAAGGAAGTGTACGTGTAAACGTGGGGAGTCGTTTTGTTGTTATCAAGCCTGATCAGCAATTTACGTTTAACACGAAGAATGGGACTATTGAAGTGAACAAGGTCGATGCTGCAAGGAAGGTGATGTGGAAGGATGGCGTACTGGTGATTGATAACGAGGCTTTTCGAGATGTGATCTGGAAACTGGAACGTTGGTATGGAGTATCAATTGTAAACGAGACGGGACTTGTGTTTGCTCAATCTTTTAGCGGAGAGTTTGACCGGGAAGATATTCATGTGGCGATAGAGTCGTTGTGCGCAAACTTGAATATTACTTACACGATGGATAAAGATCGAATTATTCTGAAAAGGTAACAAAAAAGAGCATCCGTGCGACCAACACTATCGATGCTCTTTGCGCTAAGCCTTATTTATTAATAAACTTAACATGACAAAATTATGAAAAAAAACAAGTATTCGTTGTCTTTGTCATTAAAATTTCTCTGTAGAGTCGTTTTAATGACTGTTTTAGGGACAAGTTTCTTATGCTTTTCTGTAAAAGGAGACCCGGTGGAACCTCGGCGGGTGACTTTAAATCTAAAAGAGGTTTCTCTTTCCACGCTGTTTCAGGAAATAAAGAAACAGACGTCGTATAAATTTTTTTATAACGACACGCAGGAAAAACAGATGGGAAAAATTTCTATCTCTGTAAGCAATGAGACGGTGGAAAAGGTGTTGGAGAAGGTGTTTTCCGGAAAGGAATATACGTGTAAGATCTCGGGAGAACAAATTATTGTGGTTAAACGTCCAGAGACAAAAAAGTCGGCACAGGAGGTTGTGATAGAGGGGCTCGTTCTGGAAAGAGATTCGATGCCTATTATTGGAGCCACGGTCTTGTTACAGGGAACGACTACCGGCGTGGCTACTGATGTGAACGGAAAGTTTCGATTTGTAGTGCCGATGAGCAACGAGATTTATATCGAGGTTTCTTTCTTGGGAATGAAAAAACAAGTTCACAAGGTTTTGGGATTGCCTAACCCTAAACCAATGCGTATCGTGATGTTACCGGAAACCATGGGTGTGGATGAGGTGATCGTGACTGGTTATGCCAATATCCGGAAAGAGAGTTTCACGGGAGCTGCCACGACGGTTACGAAAGAGGAGATTTTAAGGATTTCTCCGAGAAATGTGATTGACGTGTTGCAGGTGTTCGATCCTTCTTTGCGTATGGTGAAGAATAACGAGATGGGATCTGATCCGAACACGTTGCCGGAATTTTATATTCGCGGACGTACCGGAATGGATGGTGTTACCCAGTTGGATAAATTAGAAGCTCAACAAGGAGGCGATATGTCTAAATTTTCATTGACGACAAATCCGAATTTGCCAGTTTTCATTTTGGACGGTTACGAGGTGGAAGTCCAGAAAATCTATGATATGGATCCGAACCGGATTGCCAGTATCACGATTTTAAAAGATGCTGCAGCCACGGCTATGTACGGATCGCGAGCTTCGAACGGGGTGATTGTTGTCGAGACGGTGACTCCGGAACTGGGGAAATTGCAAGTGGCTTATTCTTTCAATGCGTCTTTGACGGTTCCCGATCTTTCCGATTACAATTTGATGAATGCGGAGGAGAAGTTGCAGGCCGAATTGTTGTCCGGGTTATATGATCTTTCCACGGCTAACGGGATGACAGCTTATGTCATGAAGAAGAATTACATTACGAAAGGTGTTGATACCGATTGGATGTCCCAACCTTTGCAGAATCAATTCAATCATTCACATAGTTTGTATATATCCGGCGGTACGGAGGGATTTCGTTTCGGGACAGATTTGAGTTATAACCATGAGGGAGGTGTTATGAAAAAGTCTTATCGTAACCGGATGAGTGTGGGGATATATGTCGATTACCGGGTCGGTAAGTTACAAATACGGAATAATGTATCGTATGATTTGGCTAGGTCGTCAGATTCCCCATACGGTTCATTCAGCGATTACACGAAGCAACAACCTTATTACCCGATTTATGACGATAATGGCAAGCTCCTTCAGATGTTAGCTATCGGTATACCAAATCCGCTCTATGAAGCGACATTAGGTAATTTTAGCCGGGGAGAGTCTTCGAACTTGACGAATAACTTGAGCTTTTATTGGTTTATCAATGATCATTTGCAATTACAAAGTCAATTCTCTGTTACGAAGAATGATTCTGAAGACAAAGATTTTACAGATCCGTTGTCAACGAAGTACGGTTCTTCTGACAATCCTTTTACTCGGGGAAGTTTGAGCGTGTCAAGTACGAATAATTTCAATTGGAACTTGAATGCATTTTTGGCTTATAACAATTCGATCGGGAAAAATTATTTGAATTTATCTTTTGGTATCAATGCTCAAGAATCACAAACAAGTAATTCTTCTGCTCAATACAAAGGATTCCCGTCTGCGGCTCTGCACACGGTTGGGCATGCAAAAGAAATCGTGAGTAAACCTTCCGGAGCAGACAATAAAACCCGATTGATGGGAATTTTTCTTAGTGGAAACTATTCTTGGGATAACATTTTTTTGGGGGATGTGTCTATTCGGTTTGACGGTTCTTCTGAATTTGGTTCCGAATCACGATGGGGGTCTTTCTGGTCTTTAGGTGCCGGGGTGAACGTGCATAATTTTGAATTCATGCAATCGCTTCCGTGGATTAACCAGTTTAAGATTCGTGGAACTTACGGTGCCACAGGTAAGGTGAATTATCCTCCTTATGCGGCTCGGGATATGTATAATATTTTGTTTGACGATTGGTATTCCACGGGTATTGGGGCCACGTTACAGGGAGTCGGGAATGAAAATTTGGTGTGGGAAAAAACAAATACGACGAATCTTGGTTTCGATCTCAGTTTTTTCAAAAGCAAGTATAACCTTACTTTCTCGTGGTATAATCGTCAAACGGTAGATATGATCACGGATGTGACGATTCCCTCTTCTGCTGGATTTACATCTTATAAAGATAATATGGGAGAAACTCGGAATCGCGGATATGAAATCAGCCTGAATGCTATGATTGTAAATCACAAAGATTTTGGGGTGAATGTGTTTGCGAATTTTGCTCATAACGAGGGAAAATTAATGAAAATATCCGAATCGTTGAAAGCGTATAATGAGCGGGTAGATGCTTATCTGACTCCTACTTATGCTTGGTATCGACCGACGGCAGAACAATCTTTGCCTTTCTTGAAATATGAGGAAGGTGGTTCGTTAACAGCTATTTACGGTATGAAATCTTTAGGAATAAATCCTCAAGATGGAAATGAATTATTTGTTGATCGTTCGGGGAATGTCGTGGGAGAATGGATGGCTTCTCAACAACAAATTATAGGAAACACGGAACCTAAGGGACAAGGTTCGTTTGGTATTAATATCCGTTGGAAAAGATTAACCTTGTATACGAGTTTTATGTATGAATTTGGAGGACAGCAATATAATTCCACGTTGTTGAATAAGGTGGAATGTGTTGATTTGTCTTCGTCCAATGCAGATAAACGAGTATTGACTCAACGTTGGCAAAAACCTGGGGACGTTACGCCGTTGAAAAATATCGCTGATCGGAATCGAACGACTCAGTCTACTTCCCGTTTCGTGCAGGATAACAATGAATTTTCCATCAATTCGCTTTCGTTGTCTTATGATTTCAACCCGGAATGGGTAAGGCGTATCGGATTGGATGTTGTTCGGATTCAGGCAAGTACGAACGACTTGGCAACATTTTCATCCATTAAACAAGAACGAGGTTTGGACTATCCGTTTGCCCGGACGTTTAATTTTGGTTTAAGTGTTAGTTTTTAAAATCATTCGCTTATGAAAACATGTAAAAATATATTATTATCCGCTTTGGTCCTTTTTTCTTTTTCCTCTTGTTCCGATTGGTTCGAGGTTCAACCAGAAAATGAGATTGCTAAAGAGGATTTGTTTGCATCCTATGACGGTTATAGGACAGCGTTGAACGGCATTTACCGGAATCTTTCCGATGCATCGCTTTACGGGAATAATCTTTCCTTTGGTTTTATCAGTTTACTGGGACAGAATTATGATGTTCCGGCATATATACTCCCGTATGATGTTTCCGGTAATATTGTAAATTACGAGTATGATAATGCGAATGTAAAAAGTATCACTCAAGCTGTTTGGGAGAAAGCTTTTAACACGGTAGCTAATTGTAATTTGTTGATTCAGAATGCAGAACAGCGAGAAGCTAATTTCTTTGATGAGGGAGAAAATGAAAGGAATGTAATTATCGGAGAGGCTAAAGGGTTGAGAGCATTCGTTCATTTTGATTTGTTGAGACTTTTCGCCCCGGCACCTGTTACGGGAGATGATGCGAGCTACATCCCATACGTGTCATCATACTTGACTTCTCATCCGGTTCATTTGCCGACTTCAGTGGTTTTGGATAGTATTATCAACGACTTGCAGGAAGCACAGAGATTGTTGGCTGATAATGATACTTTGGTTAACGTAAAAATGATGCAAAGCGTAAATTATCGTTTTGAAGGCAATTATAATGGAGGGGGTTTTTTTGCTTATCGGGGAACCCGAATGAACTACGTGGCAGTGAATGCTTTATTGGCGAGAGTTTATTTGTACAAGGGGGATAAGGCTACGGCTTATAAATATGCCCGAGAAGCGTATCGTTTTTATAGTGAAAAAAAATGGTATAGTTTTACTAGTGAAAGTAATTTGAGCAATACGAACGTGGAATATCGTAGATGTAAATTGTATGAGGATATTTTGTTAGCTTTTTACAACACGAACATATATGATATTTATGAAAGTTGGTTAACAACCCATTTTTATTGGGCTACCAATCATTTACCAATAAAGAATAGAACCGATTTGTTTGAAGGTGACGAAACGGATTTTAGATATCGTTACATGCTGCATTCCGGCGGTTATTCTTTGAAATGGGTGCGTGTATCAGATGCTAATGCCTTGTGGTATATCACGGATCAATATCCTCTTTTACCTGTTATCAGGATGAGTGAGGTATTCTATATCATGTGTGAATATTTGGCAGATAATAATTTAACGGAAGCGATTACTTTATTGAATACATTGAGGATAGCTAGAGGTGCGTCCCAGTTGAGTATGAGTCTGACAAAAGATGAATTTCTAACGTGTTTATATAATGATGCCACACGTGAGTTTATTGCAGAGGGACAAACATTCTACCTGTATAAACGTTTGAATAAGAGCATGTATAATGGAGCGTATCCTATTGAAATGACTGGTAAATATGTTGTTCCCCTTCCAGATAGTGAAACTATTACTCAATAAATAAGAGAAACCATGAAAAATAGAATATTTGTCATATTAGCTTTTGTATTCGTGTGGATGGGATGTGATGAAAGAGAGATCCCTGTATATGATACTGGAAAGTTTTATATCGAGTTTGAAAATGAGACGGTTGATTCGACAATTTTCACGTTTATATATTATCCGCATAACGAATATTATGATTTACCCGTAGCAATGAAAATAGCTGGAGAAACTGCAAAACGGGATTTAACGTATAAGATTTCCGTGGATGAAGAACTTTCTACGGTGGAGGACAAACATTATTCTTTGCCGGAAACAACGGTGTTTAGTAAAGGTGTGTATCATGATACTTGTTACGTTCGTTTGAACAAAACAGCCGATTTGTCTAATCGGGCGGTGAGACTTGTACTTCGATTGGAAGCGACTTCGGATATGGAGGTTGGTAAGTTGGACAATGCGGTGGCTATTATTCAAATTTCCAATACGGTAGCCCGACCATCATGGTGGGATTCTAACATAGAACAATATTATCTGGGAGCTTATTCTCAAAAGAAGTTTGTTCTCTTTCTTGAAGTAACAGGGGCGGATTTGACGGATGCGAATGATAGTGAAAAACGGGCTTATGCTTTGGAATTCAAACAATATTTGATTGATCATCGCGAAGAGCAAGAAACGATAGATGAAAACGGACAGCCTATGACGGTTCCTGTGTTAGGATTGGAATAATATTAATAGTTTGCTAAATGAGTATGAAAACGATAAACTATATTTTAGGGTGTTGTATAGCGATGACATTGCTATACGCCTGTATTGATGACGAGGGAAATTACGATTACTCGGAATTGAAAACCGTGAATATTACGAATGTATATAGCAACTGGTCCGTGCCTTTGGGGGAGGAATATGTTATAACCCCGACAATAGATTATGGGGATACGGACCCGTCTGAATTTGTTTATACATGGGTGAGTGAAATTCAAGAGGAATGGAGTGATACGATTTCACGTGATAAGGAGTTGCGTTACACATTTAAGGAAATAGCTAGGTATATGACGACTTTCGTGGTGGAGCATGTGCCTACGGGGGCATTAACATCCAAACAAATAGATTTAAATACGGTATCCCGTTATTCCACAGGATGGACCATTTTGTCGGAGCAAAACAACAAATCTGTATTGAGTTATATCCGGGCCGAGCAGTCGGGAGAGAATAGTATAATCTACAATTTTTTTAAGGATATTTACACTACACTTCGTGGAGATGATTTGGGAACAGGACCTATCCGAATGGGAAGACATTTTTCCAGTTCGAGTGATGAAATCCTAGTTATTCAGGAGAGTGGTGCGGTAGAAATTGACGGTCAAGATTTTTCGAAAGCAATTGCCACTCATGAGGAATTTGTGGGAGGGGCATATCCTGCCAATTTCGTTCCAAAACAAGCTGAATATGGAGCTAGGTTGGAGGCTATTTTAGGTACAGATGGAAACGTGTACACGCGTGTAAATCCGAATGGAAGTTTTCAAATTTGTCAATACAATACGCATCCAGCCTTTAGCAATGCCCGAATTGAGAAGATGTATTATTGTGCTTATTTAGGCTATATTTATATGTATGATGAATTGAATCATCGAATGATTGCTTTGTATGATGAACCTCAGGCTTATACGGGTATGGTGATTTATCCGTCCATGCATCCGGATAGTACGCACGTGGATAACTTTACTCCGGTTGATGATATGGGAGAGGGAACACAATTGGTATTTATTGGGTCGTACAATGTGGAAGGAGCTACAGGACGGGATTTTGTACAAATTATTAAGAAAGGAACGAATTATTATTTCCAAACTTACAAAGCCTATTTGCATAGTGGTTCATCAAACTTGTATATTTTTGACGAGAAGGAAGAATTGTTTGTGGGAAATGATTATGTGAATGAGAATTCAAAATATTGTATAGACGGATCTTCATATCTTTATTTTACAGCAGATAATGTTCTCTATTGTTGGAACCGAATCAATCAGGTTGAAGTGTTTTATACGTTCTCGAGCAAGATTACTGATATTGAACGTTATGCTAATGGTAGTGATCGAGAAGAGATTGCTGTCGGGCTTGAAAATGGGGAGTTTTATATTATTGATGCTTCTTACGAGTCTATAAGTGGTCAGAAAGAGAAAGTTTTGTTCAAGACTGAAGGTTTGGGGCGTGTTGTGGATGTGCAATACAAGTACGGAAATTCTTCGAATTTTAATAAAGAATCGAGATTATAATTTTTGTGGGGATGTGTCAGAAAATTAAATTTTGACACATCCTCTAGTGAAAATATTATAGAATTTAGGGATGGTAAGAACAATCTCTAAGGGAGTGTTGTGTATAAAAAATAAGTCATTGTAAAAAGAAATTTATGGAAGAACCAATTGTAAGAGTAGAACATTTATCCCATCGTTATAGTGTACAGTGGGCAATTCGGGATATAAATTTTGAGATAAACCAAAAGGGAATTCTTGGGCTTTTAGGTTCTAACGGTGCGGGGAAATCGACCACGATGAATATTATCTGTGGGGTTTTGAACCAAACGGAGGGAACTGTATACATTAATGGAATAGATACCCGTAAAAATCCTGTAGAAGCCAAAAAATATATCGGTTTTTTACCCCAAAAGCCACCTTTGTATACGGATCATAACGTGGATGAATATCTAACATATTGTGCCCATCTCAGGTTGATGGATGATAAGGAGGTAAAAGCAGCCGTAGGGTTGGCAAAAGAGCGTTGTGGAATTGCTCATTTCAGCAAACGTTTGGTAAAGAATCTTTCGGGAGGTTATCAGCAACGTTTAGGTATAGCGCAAGCGATTGTACACAATCCGAAACTTGTAGTGTTGGATGAACCCACGAATGGATTGGATCCGAATCAGATATTGGAGATTCGGGAATTAATTCGGGAAATTGCACAGGATCATGCTGTACTGCTTTCCACGCATATATTGTCCGAGGTGGAAGCTATTTGTCATACGATTAAAATGATCGAACACGGTAATCTGATATTCTCCGGATCAATAGATGAATTTCATAATAGTGTTAAATCCAACAATTGTATTGTTCGGTTGGAAAATGCTCCGGCAGAAGAGGAGTTGAAGAATATTCCGGGTGTTACCAAAGTAAAGAAATTGGATGAACATACTTTCCGTATACAATTTGAACGGGAAGGAGAGGAAGAGGCGAAACGTGTGGCAGAAATTTGTGTGAACCGGGGATGGCGGTTGAGCGAAATTCAAATGGAAAAAGTGTCGATGGATGAGATTTTTGCCCAGCTATCGGGAAAGCGAGTGGTTGAAAAATTTTAATGTTATAGTGTATGAAAACAATATATAGAATAGCGAAATCAGAATTAAACTCTTTGTTTTGTTCGCCGATAGCTTGGTTGGTATTGGTGATATTCACGTTTCAGATGAGTATGGTTTTTACAGACAGGATTATATGGGAATTGAGAGACTTTGTGATCAATAACCGGGAAAAAGACGGGTTGACAGTCTATTTTTTGCTGTCCGGTTTCGGAACGCCATTGTTTCCTGGTGTACTTTCTTATTTATATCTTTATTTCCCGTTGTTAACAATGGGGTTGATGAGTCGGGAATTTAGTAGCGGTTCGATTAAATTATTGTATTCTTCTCCGATTACCAGTACCCAAATTGTGTTGGGTAAATATCTTTCCATGATGTTTTACGGGTTGATTATGCTGGCTATCGTTACGATTTACGTGGTCTTCTACATATTTGTTTTAAAGGATTTTGACTATCCCGTGGCTATAACCGGTTTAATAGGGATTTACTTGATCATGTGTCTCTATTCTGCAGTCGGATTGTTTGTTTCTTGTTTGACCTCTTATCAGGTTGTTGCGGCCATTGGTACTTTTGCTGCATTAACTATTTTACAGGTGATTGGTGGTGTATTGCAAGGAGTTGATTTCTGGAGGGATATAACTTATTGGATTTGTAGCGGTCCTCATGGGCCAATAGCCGGTTTGATAAACAGCGGTGATGTTTTGTATTATATCTTGATGCCCGCTTTGTTTATCGGCATGTCTATTATGAAATTACAGTTTGCAAGGCAGAGTAAACCATGGTATATGAAAGTGGTGAAATATTTGGCTTTGGTTATTGTGATTGTGGGTATTGGTTATGCGACTTCTCGTCGATCGACAGTATGTATCACGGATCTCTCGCGTGATGAACAATTAACACTGACTCCCAAAAGTCGTGAAATATTAAAACGTTATGATGGACAGGAACTGACGTTGACAACTTATGTCAATATCATGGATGAACACATGGCGGCTAAATTATTCCCGAGAAGTCGGATCGGTGATATGTCCGTGTTCAGTAAGTACTATCGTTTCAAACCGGACATGAAGTTTAAATATATCTATTATTATGACCACGTGTTGAACGGACATTCTTGTTGTGCCCCGGGGGAAGATTTGGAGGAAGCAGCACGTAAACAAGCTAAAGTAAATGGGTTGGATTTTGATGATGTGCTCTCTCCCGAAGAGATGCGGGAAATTCATGATTTGAGCGGAGAGAATAATCAAGTTGTCCGTATACTTGAAGATAGTGAGGGAAACTGGACGTATTTACGTATGTTCAATGATTTGAATCCTTATCCGAGTGAACAGGAGATTTCAGTTGCTTTATTAAGAATGAAAGAGGGGGCTGTGAAAATGGGTGCTCTTTATGGACATGGAGAACGTGAAATGAACAAGAGTGGTGATCGGGAATTGGGATGGCTTTTTACCAACGGTTCTGGTCGGGGTTCATTGATCAACCAAGGATTTGATCCGGTAAGTATTCCGCTCACGGAGGATTGGGGAATTCCTGATGATGTGCAGATACTTTTAATTATAGATCCCAAAGAAGCCTTTTCGAAAGTAGAACTAGAGAAGATAAGGGATTATGTGGCAAGTGGTCGCCATTTGATTATAGCTACGGATGTTAATCGTTCTGCTGTGATGAGTGAGTTACTTTCGGACTTTGGTGTACAAGCATTACCGGGTATGTTGGTTTTACCTCGTAAGGATGAAGATCCTACAAATATAAATGCTGTTTTTACCCCGCAAAGTGGAATGATTAATCCAACTTTTGCACACTGGGGAAATAGGAATTACCCGTTAAGTATGACGGGAGCGGTAGCTTTGAATTATGTAACGGATAAAGGATATAATGTTGTACCACTGGTTGCTTCTCCTGTGGGTTCATGGACAGAACTGGAAACGACGGATTTTGCGGGGGAAACCCCGTCGTTTAATCCGAAAGCGGGGGAAATCAATCAGCAATTACCCGTGGTGTTAGCATTAACTCGCCAAGTGAATGGTAAAGAACAACGAATCATGATTTTTGGTGATGCGGACTGGATGACGATGGGTGAATTCAGCAAACGGAGGGTTTACGGTGTGGCGAACGGGCAATTGACAACACTGATGTGTAGCTGGATGACCGATTATCGATATCCAACTTATTTTCCTCGTCCGGCTCAACCTGATAATCATATAAAATTGTCGTATCAATCAAGAGGAACCTTAAAATTGGTATTTGTTGTTATCTTCCCAGCCGTGATACTGTTGTTGTATTTTGGGGTGTGGTTTAAGAGAAGGGGTAAATAGTAATTATTTAAACAAGAAAATATGGAATCTATTGTAAAAGTAGAACACTTGTCCCATCGTTATACGGTGGATTGGGCAATTCAAGATATAAATTTCGAGGTGAATCGTAAAGGTATATTAGGTTTATTGGGATCCAATGGTGCAGGAAAATCGACTACAATGAATATTATTTGCGGTGTATTGAATCAGACGGATGGAACTGTATATATAAACGGTATTGATACCCGTAAAAATTCAGTGGAAGCAAAAAAGAATATTGGTTTTCTCCCTCAAAAACCACCTTTGTATTCTGATCATACGGTGGATGAATTCCTTATTTTTGCCGCGGAAATGAGACTCGTGGATCCCAAAAAGATCAAACAAGCTGTTGAAATGGCCAAAGAGCGTTGCGGTATTGCTCATTTCAGCAAACGACTTATTCGTAATCTTTCGGGGGGATATCAGCAACGTTTGGGGATAGCGCAAGCTATTGTGCATAGTCCGAAGTTTGTAGTGTTGGATGAGCCGACGAATGGTTTGGATCCGAATCAGATTTTGGAAATACGTAAGCTTGTTAAGGAGATTGCGGTAGATCACGCTGTCTTGCTTTCCACGCATATTTTATCGGAAGTTCAAGCAATGTGTGATGATATTAAAATGATTGAGCATGGGCATCTTGTTTTCTCCGGTACCTTGGAAGAGTTTGATAATTACGTGAAACCGGATACTTTTATCGTAAAACTCGATAATCCTCCTGAGGATGAAGAGATTCTAGCTATCCCCGGGGTGGTTCGTCTCAAACATCTGGACAAAAATACTTTAAGAGTTCGATTTGACAAGAGGGAAGATATAACAGAAATCGTGGCAAGTGCTTGTGTTAATAACGGTTGGGGATTGTGCGAGATTACTTTGGAAAGAATCTCTTTGGAAGAGATCTTTGCTCAATTGTCAGGAAAAAGATTGATAGATAAATTTTAATAAGTGTTATGAGAGCAATATATAAAATAGCAAAATCGGAGTTAGGTACACTCTTTTATTCTCCGATTGCCTGGTTGATATTAGTGATATTCGTATTTCAGATTTTTAGTTGTTTTGCGAATTTGTTGGAGTATTCTGTGAATATGAAGACTCTAGATCAAGTACAGGGATATCAAAGTTATATGCTTTTTGTCATAGGAGGTTTTGCTCCTTATATGACAATACAATCTACTCTCTATCTCTATATCCCGTTGTTGACCATGGGATTGATGAGTCGGGAGTACAGTAGCGGTTCTATAAAATTACTTTTTTCTTCCCCCATCAGTAGTTTACAAATCATTTTAGGAAAATATCTTTCCATGTTAATTTATGGTTTAATCATGATGGGTAGTGTATTGGTATTGGTTATTGTCGGTTATTTTTCGATCAAAGATTTTGACCTTTCACTTGTGCTTTCCGGTTGGTTAGGGCTTTATTTGTTGATGGCAACTTATGCGGCGATCGGGCTTTTTATGTCCACTCTGACTTCTTACCAGATTGTGGCAGCTTTGGGAACGTTGACTCTTATTAGTTTTCTTAACTTTATTGGCAGTCTGTGGCAACATATAGAAGGAGTTCGCGAGGTCATGTATTGGTTTTCGCTTAAGGGACGTGCGGATGAGCCTATTCGGGGACTTATTTGTAGTGAAGATATACTTTATTTTATTCTTGTGTCTGGAATGTTTCTAGGTTTTTCAGTCTTGAAATTGCAATTTGCCCGTCAGAGTTGTTCTATGAGTGTGAAAGTTGGTAAGTACGTGGGATTAGTAGCTTGTGTGGCTTTGTTCGGTTATATTTCCACGATCCCTCAACTTAAGTGTTTTTATGATGCCACGGCCAATAAGGATCGCACGATTACTCCGAATAGTCAAGAGATATTGAAACAGGTGGATGGTGGCCTGACTATTACCTCTTATGTTAATCTTCTTGACAAGTTTGGTTATCTTGGTATGCCTTCTAACTGGTTTAATACCCGGAATATTTTCGAGACATTTACTCGTTTTAAGCCAGAGACTAAGTTGAAGAGTTATTATTATTACGATAATGCAGCTGGAGCAAATGCCTCGCGTGAAGAGATGGATAAGGCGATTGAGCGACTTGTGTTGACTTCTGATATTAATTCTAAAAGTATACTTACACCTGAACAGATGCGAGAAAAAATAGATCTTTCTGCCGAAGAGTATCGTTACGTGTTTCTTTTAGAACGTGAAAATGGCCAAAAAGCTTTTTTACGTATGTATGACGATCAGGGAAAATATCCTTCCGAAGCGGAAATTTCAGCTGTGTTGAAAACGATGATTTCCAAAAGTCCCCGGATAGCTTTTTTAGGAGGACATGGAGAGCGTAGTATACATGACCGGTCTGGAGTAAACTATACCTCTTTCACAACAGTTCTTGATTCTCGTGGTGCTCTTATCAATCAAGGATATACTCCGTGTACACTTACACTTTCAGCCGGAGGAGATATCCCTGCCGATATAGATGTATTGGTTATTGCCGATTTACGGAAGGCTTTAACGGATGATGAACTGATTCAAGTAAAACGTTACATAGAACGTGGCGGTAACTTGGTGGTGCTGGGCGAACCGCGTCGTCCGGAATATATAGCTCCGGTTTTGGAGCAATTAGGGCTTGCGTTTGTTCCGGGAGTGTTGGTACAACCTCATGAAGGATATGCGGCCGATTATCTTTGGGTAACCTTCACGCCAGAGGGGGCCGAGTTAGAGCCAATTTTTGCTCGTATGGTAGAGTTGAATAACGTGCTAACAATGCCATCTGCTACGGCTATTTATGAAACAGAAAATGTCGGATTTGAAGCGATCCCTGTATTTACAACGGGAACGATGAAGTGTTGGAATGAATTGGAAACTAAAAACTTCTCTCTTGAAGATCCCACATTAAATGAGGCAATAGGTGAAAAAGAGAATGCTTATGTGACGGGCTATGCTTTGCGGCGTGATGTGAAAGGAAAAGAACAGCGTGTCTTTGTTCTCGGTGATGCGGATTGTATCAGTAATGCAGAACTTGGAGTTGATAGAGAATTCCGTCGTTCTAATTATGCTCTAATAGATGGGATGTTCCGGTGGTTGGTGTATGATGAATATCCCATTGATATCAGTCGTCCGGCAGCTAAAGATAATGATGTATATTTGACTCCGGCAGGATATGCTTGGGTTAAGATTTTCCTTCGTTGGGTTTGTCCGGCAATACTTGTATTGCTTGGTTGTCTGATTTGGTTCTCTCGGCGGATGAAATAGGTATTTAGAAAAGAAAACATCTTTCTGAAAGATCGTGTCTGAATTTTTAATGTCCGGCACGGTCTTTCTTTTTTATTTACTAGTATCTTTTTCTTTTTTGAAAGATGTTGTTTCTCGGATTAAGCGTTAAATTTGCCAGAATGGATATTGAAATTTGGAGTACATGCAATTATCAGAAGATCAAATTATAAAATTGGCCCCGGATGCTGCATCCGTGAAAGCAGGGAAAGGATTAGCTTCGGTGGCAAAGTGGGTGTTGCGGGGAGCAAGTGATCGAGCGTTATGGGGACATTGTCAAGGAAGCGGGAAGAATCCTTATCAGACGCAGGTCGATTTGCAGAATATCGCTTTCAAATGTTCGTGCCCTAGCCATAAGTTTCCTTGTAAACACAGTTTGGGACTTTTATTTTTACATGCTTCTCGGCCGGATTTATTCATGATTGGGGAAGAACCCGACTGGGTGAAGGAATGGTTGGAGAAACGGGCAGGGAAAGCAGCGGAGAAGAAGGAAAAAGCGGATAAACCCGTGGATGCCGAGGCGCAAGCGAAGAGGCAGGAGGCTCGCCACAAGAAAGTGTTGAATGGGGTAGATGATTTACAAGGGTGGTTAAAGGATCTTGTGCGAAGTGGTTTATTGAATGTGCCAGAGAGGGCGCAATCTTTGTTTGCCGGAATTTCAAAGCGTATGATTGATGCTCAAGCTCCTGGTTTAGCGGGGATGATGCGACAGTTGCAGGAGATTCATTATTTCGGAGAGGATTGGAAGTACGAGCTGACAGCAGGAGTGAGTCGGGCGTATCTTGTGTCGGAAAGTTATAAGCACCTCGATAGGTTGCCCTTGGAATGGCAGGATGAAATTCGTACCCTTGTGGGGTATCCTCAGACTAAAGAGGATGTATTGGCTAACGGGGAACAGGTCTCCGATGAATGGTTGGTGGTTGCCTCGGAAAGTCAACAACAAGATCGGTTGACGGTGGAGTATAATTGGTTGTACGGCAGGTTGTCCGGTCGTTATGCACTTTTCTTGCAATTTCTAGTGCCGGGGGCTTTGGCGGAAATGGCTTTGTTGCCTGGTAGTGTTGTCGTGGCAGACGTGGTATACTATAAGGGCGTGGCTTCGACTAGAGTATTGTTCCGTGAACAAAAAGGTACGGGCGAACCCTTTATCCCGTTGGGGAAAGGATGCTGTACGGGGATTGCGGGGGCCATGCAGATCTATCGGGAGTCTGTGACCCGTAATCCTTTCACGTATGAAGTGCCTGTATTAGTAAGTGGGGTGCGTTTTGTAATACATGAGAAGCAGGTTTGGATTACAGATAGAGACGAATATTTGGTTCCACTAACCGTGGGCGAGGGTTGCAAATTGAAAGGTTTTGCAGTGACCGGGGGACGAGAATTCACGGGATTCTTCCTTGCCGGGGAGCGGTCATGGAGAGTGTTATCGTTATGGATAGAGGATAAATATTACACGTTAAGTAATGAGTATAACGGATAATGTCATAAATATAGCCTTATTGGGAACGGCTAATCGGGAAATGACTTCCGGCGAGTTACCGGAAGACCTTGTTGGGATATTGGAACGGTTGAAAGAAAATGCGGCAGATGGGGAAGAGGTTTTCTACAAAGGGGCGGCGGCTTTTTTCGCTTACTATCGTTCAGGGTTGGAACCTTTGAAGTTGAAAGACCCTGTTCCGATTTCGGAGGCGGGGCCGGAAACGAGACCTTATGTCGGGCAGAAAGCGGCTGCGATATTGAGTATTCTGCTAGGAGAAAAATACGTTAATATGTTGCTTTTTTGGTACCGAAAAGCGGTAGAACGGGAGCAATTGATCCCGCCGGAATATCTACCGCAAGTGTTGGCAAGAGTGTTTCAACCGGGGAGCCAAACAGCGAAACGAGAACGGCAATTACTGATCTCTTTGGTTGGTAACCGGGGACGTTGGTTACTACCGATCATGGGATATGCAACATTGCAGGAAGAGGCTGATGATACATGGGAAACGGCTACTCATGTCGACAGGAAACTGATTCTTTCACGAGTACGTCGAGAGAATCCCGTCCGGGGAATCGAGATGTTACGGGCAGAATGGAAAAACGAATCAGCCCAGCATCGTGCGGAATTGTTGACGTGTCTGGAGATTAGCTTGTCTGTGGCAGATGAGGATTTTTTGGAGGAAGTACGGGGTGGTGACCGAAGTTCTACCGTGCGGGATGAGGCCTTGCGCTTGTTGCGCATGATTCCTGAATCCCGGATTTTGCGTTTGTTTGCCGAGACGTTAAAGAAACATTTACATTATCGTCGTTTGCTTGGTTGGGCTGTGGATCCGATTGCCTATTCGGAAGAATTCAAAAAATTAGGAATCAACGAGGTGAGTAGTAATAAAGGCGAGAGTGATAGTGATTATATTTTGCGGCAAATGGCACAATTCATGCCTCTGTCCTTTTGGTGCGAGTTTTTCGATTGTGATCCAGAGACAGCTGCCCAGCGGATGCGTAAATCACCCCCTTTCTCAAAACATATTTACTTGACAGATACGATTTTGGGCTATAAAGACCGAGATTGGGCCTACCACGTGCTGAAAGATGAACGGGTACTCCAGTCGCCAGACTTGATGCAATTGGTACCCCTGTTATCCGTGGAACAACGGGAACAACTGAATTTGAGCGGAAAAGTCGATCGGAATTTTTATATTAGTCAATGGTTTGGTGAGGATGACAGTGAGTGGGGTGAGAGATTTTCTCAAGGTGTGTTGAAGATGATTTATGGTATGGACTACTGTTATTATGACCGCCCGACTTGCGAGGCGTTGGCTTTACGCCTTCCGGCTTCGATGTATGATTATGTTGTCGCTTTGGGGGCATCACGGGAGAGTAGTGCCAGTCACTGGGAGTTTACAGTTCGTCTGCAACAATTGTTATTAATGAAAAAGGATATAATACAAGCGTTCTGATTTTAAATTTTAGATGCCAGCCGTATGGGGCGGGTGCTTTTTCTGGGATCCTCCAGTTTAAAATCATAAATCTAAAATTAACAAGAGTTTATTAGAGACAAATATTAAAAAGTAAAAATATGGGTTTATTATTAAGACAACATGCGGAACAGCAATTCGAGGAAGAGTTGTACGAGTTGAAGAAGAACGAGACAAATAAAGTGCCGGAAAACTGGCAACTATCCCCGCAATCGGTGGTTACCTACTTGATGGGTGGGAAACTGGCAAACGGTTTCGAGGTGACCCCGAAGTATATCGGGCATCGTCGTCTGATTGAGATTGCGGTGGCCACGTTGGTCACGGATCGGGCATTATTGTTGTACGGTCTACCGGGAACAGCCAAGAGCTGGGTAAGCGAGCATCTGGCGGCGGCTATATCCGGTGATTCTACCCTAATTGTGCAGGGAACGGCAGGAACGGGCGAGGAAGCCATCCGTTACGGGTGGAACTATGCCAAGTTATTAGCCGAAGGTCCTAGCGAGGGGGCGCTTGTGCAAACTCCTGTCATGCGTGCAATGAAGGATGGTAAACTGGCCCGCATCGAGGAGTTAACCCGTGTCGGTTCGGACGTTCAGGATACGCTAATCACGATTCTTTCCGAGAAAACGTTGCCTATTCCCGAACTGGATCGTGAAATACAGGCTATCCGGGGCTTTAACGTGATCGCTACTGCCAATAACCGGGACAAGGGGGTAAATGACTTGTCAAGTGCTTTAAAACGCCGTTTTAACACGGTAATTTTGCCTTTGCCCGACACGATCGACGAAGAAATCGACATCGTACGTCGCCGGGTGGAGAGCTTCGAGGCTGTTATGGACCTTCCGGCAGAGAAGCCTGCGTTGGAAGAGATTCGCCGGGTGGTTACCATTTTCCGGGAATTGCGTCAGGGAGCAACCGAAGATGGTAAGACCAAGTTGAAAACACCCAGTGGTACGCTGAGTACGGCTGAGGCCATTTCAGTTGTTAATAACGGTTTGGCCATGTCCGGGTATTTCGGTGACGGTCGGTTAAACGCCACGGACCTTGTATCGGGAATTATCGGGGCGGTTGTGAAGGATCCCGTGCAGGATCAGGTGATATGGCAGGAGTACCTAGAAACGGTTGTGAAGGGACGCGATGGCTGGAAGGACATCTACCGGGCATCTCGGGAGATGTTATAATGACTATGTAATATACACAATGGTGGATGGAATACATTTTTTAGGCATACGACATCATGGTCCAGGATCTGCCAAGAACGTGAAAGCATATTTGGAGGAACTGGAGCCTGATATTATTTTATTAGAGGGCCCCCCGGAGGCAGAACCGCTTTTGGCGAGAGTGCTTCATGAGCAGATGAAACCGCCTGTGGCTTTGTTGGCGTATCAGCCCGACGAACCTCGACGGGCCGTGTTTTATCCTTTTGCCGAGTTCTCACCGGAGTGGCAGTCCATGTGTTATGCTGTTAGAAGAGAAGTGCCATTGCGCTTTTTTGATTTACCTCTGGTACATCATCTGGCCTTTTGGAAAGAACGGGAGGAACAATCTGTGAACGAAAAATCCGGCGAAGAGGGGGTGTGCGATGAGATACCAGGGGAGACATCCGAAGCGAAGATCTCGGGAAAAGCAGTGGTGTCAGCCGTGTCGGAATTATTACCTGTTGATCCTTTTGCTCATCTGGCGAAAGCGGCCGGATACGATGATCCGGAATTATGGTGGGAAGTGAACTTTGAGAATCGTCAGCATAACGAGGAGGTGTTTGCTGCCGTGAAAGAGGCTGTTTCGGTGTTACGGGAGTATTTTCCCAAGACCGATCGGGAGACTTTGTTGCGGGAAGCGTGGATGCGTAAAATGATCCGGGCGGCCCAAAAAGAGGGTTTCAAACGTATAGCCGTAGTGTGCGGGGCTTGGCACGTGCCGGGTCTGGAGAAAATGCCCACGCAGAAAGAAGACAACGAGTTATTGAAGGGATTACCGAAAGTGAAGGTGGAGTGTACGTGGATTCCGTGGACCTACGATCGGTTGTCTTTCCGGAGCGGTTACGGGGCGGGAATCGTTTCCCCGGGGTGGTACGATCATTTGTGGCATTATCCGGATGACGACGGAACCCGTTGGATGAGTAAGGTGGCTGCCCTTTTCCGGACGAAAGGTATGGATATTTCCGTGGCACACGTGATTGAAACCGTACGTTTGGCACAAGTTGCAGCGGCGTTACGTGGTTTGCCCCGTCCTTCTTTGGAGGAATACAATGATGCTGTGACCACGGTCATGGGATTCGGTGACCCAATCTTGTTGCAGGTGATCCGGGAAGCTTTGGTGATCAGTGATCGTATGGGGAGCGTACCGGATGATGTACCTAAAGTTCCGCTTCTTGTAGATGTTGAAAAATTATTGAAGCGTTTGCGTTTACCGCTTACAACTGAGGTGAAGGAATTTCAACTGGACTTGCGGAAACCGATGGATTTGGAACGGAGTATCTTTTTTCATCGGTTAAATTTGCTTGGTATAAAAATGGCCCATCCGTTGCGGGTTGACGGAAAGGGAACTTTTAAGGAGGCGTGGTCTGTTTATTATGAGCCGGAGCAGACCCTTGCCGTGATCGAGAAAGCCGTATGGGGAAATGCCTTGACAGAGGCTGTTGTCGCCTATAATACCCATTTATCGAAAGATATCACATCTATATCCGACTTGGTGGACTTGTTGGAACAGGTGATTCCTGCTGATCTACCAGCTCTTGTGGAAGAAATGACTTCCCGCTTGGACACACTTGCTGCTTCGACAACCGACGTGTTGGAGATGATGAAGACTATTCCCGGTATGGTGAATGTGGTTCGTTATGGGAGTGTGCGGAACTTGGATTACAGGAAAGTCAACGATATGCTGAATGCTATGATGGCCCGCGTGCTGGCCGGAGGAGTGCTGGTTTGTACTAATGTGGATGAAGATACCGCTGCGGAGATCATGGAGTGTCTGGTAGCGGTGGATTATGCCATTGCCACGGCGAACCAGCCGGAATTGACGGAGATGTGGATTGAATTGGTGAACAAGATCCGGGAGGGGCAAGGCTCTCATCCCTTGTTGTCCGGTTATAGTACTCGTTTGTTGCGGGATAAAAATATCCTTGGATACGAGGAAACAGCCCAGACATTGAGTTATTACACGTCTCCCGGTAACACGGCATCTGATACGGCATTTTGGTTTGAAGGATTCCTTAAGTCTTCGGGTACTATCTTGTTGCTGGACGATCAGTTATGGGATCTCGTAAATAGCTGGTTGGCTAGTTTGAACGATGATAGTTTCATGGAATTACTGCCTATACTCCGTCGGACTTTTAGTGAATATAGTCTGCCGGAACGTCGTAAGCTCGGCGAGAAGGCCAAAGGCTCTTCTTCCGTAAAACGTGTAAGTATTAAGAGTGGGGTGTTTAACAAAGAAGATGCTAGGAAGGTGATACCGTTAATGGAACAGTTGTTGGGAATTGATGGATTTTGTGAAATCTGAAATCTAAAATTTAAAATCTAAAATGGAAGAAGCTCTTTTAAAGCGATGGCGATTAATATTAGGAGGAGACGAGGCGGATGGAACGGGGGTTTCCCTTTCTGCAGAGGAGAGTCGTGTGGATAGTGCCTTGAATGCTTTGTACGATAGTGACCGTAAAGGAGGATTGAATGGTTCGGCACCCAAGGTGAGTCGTTGGTTGGGAGACATCCGGGAATTTTTCCCGCAGACAGTTGTACAAGTAATTCAAAAGGATGCAATCAAGCGATTGAATCTGACTTCGTTACTGACCGAAAAAGAGATGCTTGAATCGGTGGTGCCGGACGTGCATTTAGTAGCAACATTGATGTCTTTGAGCCGGGTGATACCGGAGAAGAATAAGGAGATTGCTCGAGAAGTGGTGCGTAAAGTGGTGGATGAATTGATGAAAAAGCTATCGTCACCCATGCAACAAGCTGTTACCGGAGCGTTGAACCGTTCTAGTAGGCGGAGAAATCCACGTTATAATGAGATCGATTGGAGGACGACGATCGAGAAGAATTTGCGGAACTATCAACCGGAGTACAAGACGATTATTCCGGAGGTGCGTATTGGTTTCGGTCGAAAACGCCGGGCGTTGAAGGACATTGTGTTGTGTCTTGACCAGAGTGGTTCGATGGGAGCGTCCGTGGTTTATTCGGGCATATTCGGTTCCGTGTTGGCCTCAATCCCGGCCGTACAGACTCGCATGGTGGTATTTGATACTTCGGTAGTTGATCTGACCGATGATTTACAAGATCCCGTGGACTTGCTTTTCGGTGTGCAGCTGGGAGGTGGTACGGATATTGACAGGGCCTTAGGATATTGTCAGACAGTGATTACCCGTCCCACGGATACCGTATTGGTTCTTGTGACCGACTTGTGTGAGGGGGGGAACGAGCGGGAGATGCGTAAGAAGATGATTTCTCTTGTGCAGAGCGGAGTACAGTTGATTGTGTTGCTAGCTTTGAATGATGATGGGGCTCCTTTCTACGATAAGGAAAATGCTCAGTTTTTGGCGGAACTGGGTGTTCCTGTGTTTGCCTGTACCCCGGACAAGTTTCCGGACTTGATGGCGGTGGCCTTGGCAAAGCAAGATGTTGGAATGTGGTTATCAAAAAATATACAGTGAAAGAAAAGAGAAATAGAACGGAAATCGTGGAACGATGCGTGGAATTGTGGGAAGCTTCAGTGCGGGCTACTCATGATTTCCTCGTTGAAGGAGATATTGATTTTTACAGGCCTTTTGTGCGTGAGAATTGCGAGAAGTTACCATTACTACTTCATTATGAAGGGGACGATATTGTGGCTTTTTTAGGTTATGATATGACATCCATTGAGATGCTTTTCGTGGATCCGGATTATCGAGGACGAGGTATTGGGCGTGACCTCATAGAGTGGGCCATTGAGGATGTTCATGCGGAGAGAGTTGCCGTGAACGAGCAAAACGTACAGGCCGTGGGCTTTTATGCCCGAATGGGCTTTGAGGTAGAACACCGTACGGAAACGGATGGTTGTGGGAAACCTTACCCGATTTTGTACTTGCGTTTGAAATATTCTCCACAGCGAATGGTAAAGGTGACGGGGGACAAGAAGACCTATCTTCCTCTTCTATTGGATGCAGACCCTTGTGAGGCGATGATCGACCGTTATCTGGAAGAAAGCGATATGTTCGTTTTGGAAAAAGATGGGAAGGTGATTGGGGAAGCGGTGGTTGATGGGAAGGGGGAAATCAAGAATCTTGCGGTGTTGCCGGAATATCAGGGAAAATTGTACGGGATGTATATTATTTCTTCTTTGGTCGATTATTATAAAAATCATTTTTCCCGTTTGTGGGTGGGAACAAGTGAAAGTGGTGTGGGATATTACGAACGTTATGGTTTCGTGCGGGATCATGTGGTGAAGAATTTCTTCACGAATAATTACCCAGAACCGATTATTGATAACGGAATACCTTGCGTGGACATGACTTATCTGTATTTGGAGATTCGTTAAAATGGAGTGAAACGTGTAAGGTTTGTTTGTAATTTTTTGTATTTTTGGTCCGGAAATCATTTAATAAGACGATATTATGGGATTCTTTAATAAAATATTCGGAGGCGGGGGAAATGAAGGGAAGAAGGAGACTTCAGCAGATCGTATGCTGAGGATTATCAAGGAAAAAACAATGACAGAGTGTGTGACGCTGATCCCGGAAAAGGGAACGACTAAACCTTGGGAGAGCAAGATCGGGGGCGTGCCTTACATGCCCAAGGGGTTTGACTATCCTTACGAGGAGGTCGGAAGTACGGTTGTCACGGAAGGACAGGCTCCCGTGATGGCTGCGAACGTCGCAGCCGGGCCATTTGCCGGATTAGATGGGAGTACTGCTGCTGCTATGCCTTCTGCGGCTTCGGGAGAGACTGTTGAGCAGGTGGAGGAACGGAAATTGTTACCCTTGCGTTTTTTAGCGCAGGTAAATTTCAGCGAGATGCCTCCGTTAGAAGGTTTCCCGACAAAGGGAATTCTCCAGTTTTATATTGCGGGGGAAAATGTCCATGGGTTGAATTTCGAGAACCCGGAAGAGCAGAAAGGGTTTCGGGTAATCTATCATGAGGTGGTTGTAGAAGATGAATCCGCCTTGCTTGCGGTTTTACCGACGGATGGTGTGGAATATCCGGATGGATTCCCGGTAGATAGCGAATTGAAGCTGAATTTTGAGAAGTCCTCTATGCCGATGGGGGGCGGTGATTATCGTTTCGATAAGCTATTACTTGATGCATATAATGAGGCGAATCCCGATGCTCGGGTATCCTCTTTAGATCGTGCCCCGGAAGATGATTTGGATAAGGTTTATGATCAACTGGATATGGGAGGACACCGCATCGGTGGGTATCCCTTCTTCACGCAACTTGATCCGCGGGAATATCATCAAGAGTTAAAGGAAAATTCAATCTTGTTATTCCAGTTGGATTCGGAAGAGACCGATGATTATAAGATCATGTGGGGAGATTCTGGCGTGTGCAACTTCTTTATTCGTCCCGAAAACTTGGCTAAACGGGACTTTAGCCGGGTGTTGTATCATTGGGATTGCTATTAGAAAGATAAAAGTTGGAGGCCGTGAATGACTTCCAACTTTTAGTTTTCAGTTTTCCTGCATCCACTCCATGTTTGTCGGATATTGGAATACTTTCAGTTTGAAGAGTGGGAGAATGGCGAACAAATGGTCAAAGATGTCAGCTTGCACCCGTTCGTAAATCACCCATTCTTTGCGTGCAGAGAAACAGTAGATTTCTAGCGGGATTCCTGTTGGAGTGGGTTGTAGTTGTCGCACCATGTGGGTCATATCGAGGTTGATATTGGGGTTGGCGGCAAGCCATGCTTCCAGATATTCCCTGAAAGTCCCGATGTTAGTCAGGCGGCGTTTGTCAAGCGGGTTCTCCACGTTGGCATTGTACTCGTTCAACTCTTTCATTTTGCCTTCTATGTAGCTTTTTAGTAGAGCAGATTGTTTTAAGTTTTCAAGGTCTTCATTTGTGAGGTAATGTACGGAATAGATGTCAATATTGACGGAACGTTTAATGCGTCGTCCTCCGGATTCCTGCATCCCTCGCCAGTTTGTGAATGATTCTGAGACGAGCTTGTAAGTTGGGATGGTGGAGATGGTTTTATCCCAGTTTTGCACTTTCACGGTGGTGAGGTTGATCTCGATTACATCACCGTCGGCATTGCTGCTGGGCATGACGATCCAGTCACCGATGTTTACCATGCGGTTGGAGATTAACTGTATACCTGCCACGAATCCGAGAATGGAATCTTTGAATACCAGCATGAGGACAGCTGAGATGGCTCCCAGTCCGGCAAGTAGTGCAACGGGGTCTTTATCGATCAATATGCTGATCACGATGATGATGGCGGCACAGTAGAAAAATATCTTGATCACTTGGATGAATACCTTGATAGGGCGGTCCTTGGCCATCGGGTAACTGTCGTATATCCGGTTGATACCGTCTAGTATGCTCGACACGATGAGCAGGAAGGAGAGGGTGATCCAAACATTGATCAGTTTCATGAGGAAGGTAAATTGAGTCCACTCGAATTCCTTGAATACGATTTGTATCACGATGGGGGCGATCAGCAGTCCCAGCCGGTTAAAGAATCGTTGATCGAGCATGAGATCGTCCCAGTTCGTTGCCGTCCGTTTGGTCAGTTTTAGTACGATACGTGCCAGCCATTGGCGGGTAAGCACGTGGATAATCCAGTTGATGATACCGATAATCACAAGCAGGGCCATGAAGTAGATGATGTCGGAAATACTTTCCGAGTAAACACCTAGATGCTGTAAACCGGCTTGAATGTAATTTTCAATCGTCATGTTTCAAATATTTTAATTGTTTTAACGCACGACAAAATTAATAATTTTAACCTGATATATAGAATTTACAGCCTAATACGTAACTACCGATGTCTGTTTCTTTCCGTCCATCCACACGGTCAGCGGGGCCTTGAATCGCATGTGGCGGGAGTATTTAAATTCCTCGATGACATCCTGTTGCCGGAGAATGTAAAAGTTGATGGAGGCGTCGGCAGACTGGAAGGGGATAGCGAAGTAACCCACTTTCATGGAAGTGACGTTGTGGAAGAAATGCGAGCCGAGGGAGGCATCCAGCGGGAAGTCGGGAAGTCCCTGTTCCACGATGACTTTGGCATTGGCAATGTCAGACCATTGCACGGGTATCCCGGTGAGCGGGTCACGTGTGCTCCAGCGGCCTGGTCCGATGAGCAGGTACTTGTCGCCTTCCCGGGCGATCTGCGAGTTATGGCGCTTGATTTCCTCGGCGATTTCTTCGGTTCGTAATCGGTCGAACTTGTCGGGATCGACGTACACGACGTCCCGGATGTATTGTAATTTCCCGTTTCCCATACCCTTGTCGGCTTTCAGTAACACGTGGGTCGGGTCGATGGACAGGTCGTCGATGTCTATGTTATACTCGTTTTTGATTAGCGGTTTGATCTGCAAGAGGTAGAAGACGGGTGTGTTGTTTTCGAAATTAATGGAAAACTCTATCTCGACGGGAGATCCCATGGCTTGCGAGAAGATGTTCAGCAGGATTTGCAGGGTAGGTGCCAGTGGGAAATAATCGTATTGGAGTATTTTAGAGAAATCCACGATACGGGGACCTTTGATAGAGAAGTCATAGATGATTTGGTCATTCATGAAGTCGTAAACGGAAGCGGTGTATTCCAATGTGCCGTCACGCTCGGCTTCTGAGATGTCGTATGCTTTGATGGCAGCGTTTTCCCCGTCTTTTCCCCGTCCCGGTAGAGGTCGTAATCCTGTGCAAGCATATTCACGCCGTAGAAGTAACGTTGTGATGCTTTGATTTTGTCCTGCGTGGAGGCTAGTTGTAGTTTGGGATAGGTAGGACTGAAACTATGTGTCTTTTCCCCACCCACGACGTAGGCCTCCAACCCGATGGCGGTGACGGCAAACCCGTCTTCCGGCTGAATGTAGGAGAAGGGATAAAAGTTGTAGGACTGGGCCACGCCGCTGATTTCGGGGTAGTACCGTCCGTTGTGTTCGTTACCGATAACTTCCTGTATGATGACTGCCATTTTCTCTTCCTCGATTAATCAATGACGTTGAAATATGCCCGTGATTCCGGCGAGTAGATGGAAGCAAAAACGAGTTTGATGGCGTTCTCGACATCCTCTAGCCGACGTTCGATGTCCGGGTGGTTGTTGGGGAGTAGGTAAGTGGAATACACTCCGGCAAACGGTTGGTTGAGCGAGTCCTCGAAAAGTCCGGAGAAACGCACGGCCAGCGGTTTGGTCATGACTTGGAGATACTTTCGCAGGTTGTTTCGCAGTTGCTCGGAGAGGCGTGCCGTGCGGAAGGCTTCCAAAACATGATTGTATTCCTTGTCCTCGAATATGACGTCGTATAGATTGTTGTTTTCTAGGAAGTTGTCGAACTCATTCACGCCAATAACGGCCGTCTTGGGGATGGCCACGTGGAGGTCGGGGATGAGTTTCTTGAGGTAAACATTCTCGATGAAGTTGGAGAGGAACGCCAGTCCTCTCCCCTTACCGCCGAGCGACCCGTCACCGAGCAGAGTGATGTAGCGGTTGGAGTTTACGAGTTTGGGGTTGAACTTAATGATGCGTCCCCGTAGTTTTTTGAGTTTCGATGCTTCGAAGACGTTCGCTATGAAACGGCGTATCTCGTCCGGGCTTTTGAAGTAGCTGAAACTGTAACGGTGTAGTTTTTTCGCCAGGTTGATTTCAGCCCTTGCCATGAGCCAGGTGGAAATCCCGTTGCGAATAGCATGATATTCCAACGACTCATCGGGGATGGTCATGAGTTTCTGACGAAATTCCTCGATATTGGGTGCCCGGTCGATGACCTTCCCGTTGCGGTCCCGGAAGATGAAATCAAGTTGCTGCACGTATTTTATGAGACTGACTCCGGCATCCTCGTCTTTCACGCCGTTGTGAGCGTAGCGGACGTCGGAGATAACACCGATAATGTTGTTGCGATATTTATTGATGATGCCCACGGCATCATCGAAGTTACTGACAAGGATCAGTTTCGGGCGCACCCGCATTCGGAGGATTACATCCATTTCGTCGTTGGAGGATTCCTCTGCGATGATGGCCTGTGTTTGGCTCATGATCTCGGTGTAGAGAAGGGGCAAGTAGCGGGAATAATACTTAACAGAGTCCTCGACGACGAGGATTACCCGCACGTCCCCGAGCTTGGTATCGGCTTCTAGGTTGATTTTGTCTTCCAGGTATTTGGCCATGGCGAGGAACACTTTCGTGGAGCCGTTCCACACGAATACCCGCTCGATGGATTCACTGATCTCTTTTTCCGAGCGCAGCAAGTAGGAGAGATTGGCGTTGTTGTTGACCAGCATGAGCTGGCAGATGTCGGGATAAAGCTCTTTTATGTGATGGCTGGTGAGGATAGGAGTTTCCTTGTCCAGTCCTGCCATGATAATATTAAATCGAAGTGGCGTTTTTTCAGTTCGTGCAAGGCTCCTTCCTCGTTTGCCACGGAGGTGAAACGGGGAGCGGCGAAAAGGTTCAGTTGGAGATATTCACCGAATATCTTTCCGGAGAATTGTCCTTCTCGTTCGATGGTGTAGGAGTCGTAGTAGTTGGCGATGAGTAGGATTTCTTTTACCTTGAAGGGCATGAGTTCCTGAAAAATGTCGCGGTCACTCTTTTTCCGCTTGTATATTTTGTTCAAGTCTCTTTTTCCATGATGTTTTGTTTTGTACAAAGCTAAAGATTTGTTGGCGGAATGGCAAGAGAAAGATAAAAGTTAAAAGCTAAAAAACTAGAAGATTTTTATTAACTTGCGACGTTTTCTAATAACGGTAACATTTGATATGAACAAACGTGCCATGCGATCCGGTCTGATGTTGTGCTTTTCCCGTTGGAACAGGAAAGGATACGCCATTTTTGCCTCGTTGGGCCGAAATGTCCGGATCGGGAGATTGGCTATTCATATTTGTGAGATGTCGTTGCGGAAATCGTCGAGGAAGGGCGTGATAGTGGAACTGACGGAAGTGTTCGAACGACTGGAGAGGTTGTTCAATGAGTACGAGGAGAAGGTGAAACGAGTGGGGTGCGAGTTGTTACCGGTTCGTGCCGGAATAGAAGATGCATTCAGTAATTCTTATCATAGTTTGAATTGAAGGTATTCCTGTCTTCGGGCAGGGTACCTTTTTTGTTTTTTAATAAAGAGCTGGAAATGAAAGAAGAAAATATTATAGAGGAATTGAAGCGAAAGGTCGAGGAAGGAGGACAAGTCACCCGGGAGGAGGCACTGGCCTTGTCACGAGTGGAAGACAGGAAAGCCTTGTACGAGGCAGCCGGAGCGATTCGGGATCGTTTTGCGGGGCGGTATTTCGATACTTGCTCAATTGTGAATGCCCGTTCAGGACGTTGTTCTGAGAATTGCAAGTGGTGTGCGCAGTCGGCCGTGTTCAAAACGCACGTGCAGGAGTACGAATTAATTGACGAGGAGAGTTGCATGGAGCTGGCACGGTTGAACGCCAAATACGGGGTGAACAAGTTCTCGTTTGTCACGAGTGGACGTTCCTTGTCGAACAAGAATATCGACAAGTTGTGCGAGTATGCAGTGAAGATCAAACAGGAGATGAAGATAAACCTTTGCGCTTCCATGGGTTTGCTGACGAAAGAGCAGTTGCAAAGATTGAAAGAGGCAGGTATAACTCGCTACCATTGTAACTTGGAAACGTCTCGCCGTTATTTCTCAACCCTTTGTACGTCCCACACGACGGACGAGAAGATCGAGACAATTCGCCATGCGCTTGAGCTGGGAATGGAGGTTTGTTCCGGGGGTATCATCGGCATGGGCGAGACAATGGAGGATCGCGTGGACTTAGCGCTGACCGTCCGGGAGCTGGGTGTGAAATCTATTCCGATGAACGTGTTGAACCCAATTCCGGGAACCCCGTTGGAAGGAGCGGCGCCACTTGCGGACGAGGAGGTACTGACAACGGTGGCTGTTTTCCGTTTCATCAATCCCGATGCCTTCCTGCGCTTTGCCGGGGGACGGGCACTGATTGCGCATATTGAGGAAGATGCTATCCGGGCCGGGATTAACTCGGCTATTGTGGGTGATCTTCTGACCACGATCGGCTCGAAGGTAATGGAGGACATGGAGAAGGTGAAAAGATTAGGCTTTACGATAGAAGATAATCTTTAACTTTTAGTTTTTAACTTATAACTTTTAACTTTATAAAGTGAACACGGCAGAATTATTAAAATTTGACAGGGTGCATTTATGGCATCCTTACACGTCAACGGTCAATCCACTCCCGGTTTACCCGGTAAAGAGGGCAGAAGGTGTGTATATTGAACTGGAGGACGGGACCCGTTTGATTGACGGGATGTCCTCGTGGTGGTGCGTGGTACACGGGTATAATCACCCGGCTATTAACGCTGCTATTGAAGAGCAATTAAAGAATATGTCGCACGTTATGTTTGGCGGGCTGACACACCGTCCAGCGGTGGAACTGGCGGAGAAGCTGGTGGAAATGGCCCCCGATGGGATTGACAAGGTGTTCTATTGTGATTCCGGGTCTGTGGCCGTGGAGGTAGCGATGAAGATGGCCTTGCAATATTGGTACGCTGCCGGGAGAGATGATAAGCGCCATTTCTTGACGATCACGAAGGGATACCACGGGGACACGTGGAATGCCATGTCTGTGTGTGATCCCGTGACGGGAATGCATAATATATTCCGGGGATCGTTGCCCATGCAATATTTTATCCACCGACCGGAAGCCCGCTACGGTGAATCTTGCCTGCCGGAACATATCGAGGAATTGAAGCAAAGTCTGCGGAATAACCATAACCGTATTGCTGCCGTGATACTGGAACCTATCGTGCAGGGTGCCGGGGGAATGTGGTTCTACTCGGCGGATTATTTGCGGCAGGTACGGGAGTTATGTAACGATTACGACGTGTTGCTGATCTGTGACGAGATTGCCACTGGGTTCGGGCGTACGGGTAAGATGTGGGGAGTGGATCATGCGGGTATCGTGCCGGACATCATGTGTGTCGGGAAAGCGATCACGGGCGGCTACATGAGTTTCGCCGCCACGATGGCGACGGAGAAAGTAGCTACCCAGATCTGTACGAAAGATCCCGGTGTGTTTATGCACGGCCCGACGTTCATGGGTAATCCCTTGGCCTGTGCTGCGGCGAATGCTTCGCTGGATTTGATCAGAAGTTACGATTTGACAACTATGATCGGGCGGATTCAGGACCAGCTGGAAAGAGAACTTGCCCCGGCCCGGGAATTTCCGAATGTGACAGACGTACGGGTGTTGGGTGCTATTGGTGTGGTGGAGATGAAGGAACCCGTGAATATGGGATTAATTCAAGCCGCTTTCGTCAAAGAAGGCGTGTGGGTGCGCCCGTTCGGCAAGCTGGTGTACGTTATGCCACCTTTCATCATCCGAGACTGGGAATTACAAAGGCTGACATCCGCCTTATTGCACGTGATCTCGTACTTGAAGTAATTGAAGATGCAAGGACTTGTAACTTGCTAACCTGTAACTTTGCCGAAGGCAAAAACACTATGAATAAAGAACGATATATTAATAAACTGAACAAGATAAAGGAATCGGGGAATTATCGGATGTTGCGAGACGTGCAGCATAACGGTTTCTTGATACATTATAACGAACGGGAAATGCTGAATCTCTCGTCGAATGATTACCTGGGGTTAGCATCAAACCCGGTGTTATACGAGGATTTCCGGAAGGAAACGGACGTGAAGTTGCTGTCGTATAGTGCAGTGTCGTCGCGCTTGTTATCGGGGAATCACGAGTATTATAGCTTGTTGGAAAATGATTTGAGTGATTTATACGGGAAGGAGGCTGCCTTGGTGCTGAATTCCGGTTATCACGCGAATATCGGGATATTGCCTGCGCTGGCAGGGAAACGGGACTTGATCGTGGCGGATAAGTTGGTGCACGCCAGTATTATCGACGGCTTGCGGTTGAGTGAGGCCGAGATGTTACGCTTTCGTCACTTAGATTACGAACATTTGCGGGAAATTTTGTTTAATCATCGGGAGGAATACGATAATGTATTTATCGTGACGGAATCCATATTCAGCATGGATGGTGACGTGGCAGACTTGCAGGAGTTGTGTGATCTGAAGAGGGAGTACGACACGTTCCTTTACGTGGACGAGGCGCACGCTGTCGGAGTTCGGGGAACGAATGGGCTGGGATGTTGCGAAGAACAAGGGTGCATTGATGATATTGATTTTATCGTGGGTACTTTCGGAAAGGCTTTTGCATCCTACGGGGCTTTCGTGGTTTGTGACGAGATGTTCCGGGATTTCCTGGTGAATACGCAGCGCAGTTTAATTTTCACCACGGCGTTGCCCCCGGTGAACGTGGCATGGACTCGTTTTATTCTTAACCGAATGCCGGATTTTTACTCTTACCGTATGAAACTGTCAGGTATCGCCGAGCAACTACGTACGACGTTGGCGAACCGGGGATTCGAGACTCGGGGAGATTCTCATATCGTACCTTTCTTGTGTGGGAGTAACGAGAATAGCGTTTATATGTCCGAGTTGTTCCAAGACAATGGTTTTTTCGTGTTGCCCGTGAGATACCCGACCGTACCGAAGAACGAGGCTCGTATCCGCTTCTCGCTGAATGCGGCTATACCGGAGGAAGATTACGATTGTTTGATGGAATTTATAGAAATCAGTCTTTAATAATTTTAGATTTCATGATTTTAGATTTTAAATTCCAGCCGCATAAATCAGATTCCCAACTTGAAACTTGTAACTCTCCCAAGGTGAATTCCATGCGAAGAGAATGGATTACTAAAGAGGGAAGCCGGATGCTCACGTTATTTTTTTGCGGTTGGGGTATGGATGAGCGTGCCGTGCAACACGTGAAGGGGAAGGGGGATTTGCTTTTGTTCTATGATTACCGGGATATTTCCGGGGAGGAAGCACCGGAGGTCGAGGGGTACGAGAGTGTGCGTGTCGTGGCTTGGTCGATGGGGGTGTGGGCGGCATCGGTGTTGTTGAGTCGTTGGAATATTCCAGTCTCCTACCGGGTAGCAATCAATGGAACAGAACGTCCGGTAGATGAGCATTACGGGATTCATCCTAAGATATATTTGCTGACCGAGCGGGGTATGACCGAGCAAGGGAGAGACAAGTTCTTTGCCCGTATGCTCTCGGGGAAGGAGGAGATCGAACGTTTCGAGGAAAATAAGCCTTGCAGGGATATTGATGAGCAACGGGACGAGTTGCGGCTTATCCGGGAGCAGTCGGTGCGGGAAATGTCCGAAATGCATTGGGACCGGGTTTATATTTCCGAGGGAGATGTTATCTTCCCGGTGGAAAATCAACGGAACTGGTGGAGGAATCGTGTTGAGATCATTACTCTATCGGGAGGGCATTACCCGTTTTACGTGCTAGATAATTGGGAAAAGATATGGAAATAAATAAAGAAGAGGTAGAACAGCGTTTCAGGCGGAGTCGAATCAGTTATAATGACAATGCACGGGTGCAGAAAATGGTGGTTAACCGGATGATTCCCATGATCTTGTCATCCGTGAAGCGTGTGCCGGAGAAGATATTGGAGATTGGTTGCGGTACAGGTTTGTTGACTTCACAACTGCAACGCACTTTCTCGAGTGACGGGTTGTACTTGAACGATTTGGTGGAAGAGTTGTGTTATCATGCGGCGACTGTTAACCGTGTGTCGCTGACGCATTGTTTCCCGGGGGATGTGGAGAAGTTATTTCTGCCCCTTAGTTTTGATCTGATTGCTTCGGCGTCCACCTTCCAGTGGTTTACGACTCCGGAAGAGACGTTCAAGAAATTATCTAAGCGATTGGAACAAAATGGTGTGCTGGTGTTTAGTACCTTTGGGAAGTTTAATTTACGGGAGATACGATTGACCACGGGCGGCGGGCTTGATTACCGGAGTAAGGAAGAACTGGAAAAGATACTGGAACCTTACTTTAAAATTGAATTGATAGAGGAAGAGTTTCATATGCTTGAATTTGACAGCCCTTTAGCGGTACTTCAGCATTTGAAAAAGACAGGGGTGAATGTTTCGGGTGATTCGACAATCTGGACGAAAGGACGGGTGGATGCCTTTATTAAGGACTATAACGCCCGCTTTGCTATTGATGGAAAGGTTGCTCTAACTTACCATCCGCTTTATTTTGTGTGTAGGAAGAGATAATTGAAAGTTGAGAATTGAAAATGAACTCCACTGTCTGTTTCGCGGCCACCTTCTCTGTTTATAGAGGGAGTACCCCGAAGGGGGGGAGGGAGTTCAATCTAAAATCATAAATTTAAAATCTAAAATCAATAAGGTGGTATATTTTGTAAGCGGAATAGATACGGATGCCGGAAAGTCGGTGGTGACCGGATTACTGGCTCGCTCTTTGAGAAAGAGAGGGGTAAACGTGATTACCCAAAAGTTTATACAGACAGGGTGGGTCGGAATATCGGAGGATATTCTGAAGCACCGGGAGATTATGGGGATTGAACCGCAGCCCGTGGATAAGGACGGGACGACGTGTCCTTACGTGATGACATATCCCGCCTCGCCTCATTTGGCAGCGGAGATCGACAAGGTGACGTTGGATATGGAGCGAATTGCGGCTTCTACCCGCAAGTTGGATGCCTTGTATGACATGGTGTTATTGGAGGGAGCCGGGGGGCTATACGTGCCTGTTACCCGGGATTACTTCACGATTGACTATATTCAAGAGCATGGGCATCCCTTGATTCTTGTGGCTTCTTCGAAGCTGGGGAGTATTAATCACACGCTGATGAGTCTGGAACTTTGCCGTATGCGGGGAATTGAAGTGGCTTGTCTCGTGTACAACCGTTTCCCGAACGACAGCGAATGGATCACGAATGATTCGATCACGATATTTAAACATTATCTGGAACAATATTTTCCATCGACAGCGTTGATCGAGATACCTGTGGTACACGGAAACGATTACCCGGACGTGGATGTCAGCGTGTTGGAGGGCGGGAAATGAGAAGAGTGGAGCTACTTTCCCCGGCAAAGAATGTTGACGTGGCGATTGCTGCTATCAATAACGGTGCGGATGCCGTGTATATAGGTGGTCCGGCTTTTGGAGCCCGGAAAGCCGTAGGAAACAGTCTGGAGGACATCGAGAAGGCGGTACTGTATGCACATCGGTTTTATTGCCGGGTGTTTGTCACGTTGAACACGATTCTCTACGACGAGGAATTACCGGAGGTGGAACGTTTGATTCATGGCCTGTACAAGATAGGAGTGGATGCTATTATCGTGCAGGATCTGGCTGTACTGAAGCTTGATTTACCCCCGATAGCACTACATGCCAGCACGCAGATGCATAATTATGACTTGGAGCGAATCAAGTTTTTGGATCGACTAGGATTCCAACGTGTCGTGTTGGCACGGGAGTTGTCGTTGGCGCAGTTGCGGGAGATTCGCCGGGAAGTGAAGGCCGAGTTGGAATACTTTGTCCATGGGGCTTTGTGTGTTAGTTTAAGCGGGCAATGCTATATGTCGCATTACCTGACGAATCGGTCGGCTAACCGGGGCGAATGTGCCCAAGCCTGCCGGATGCGGTGGACGGTGGAGGACGATGCGGGAAAGGTGGTGCTAAAGGATAAATACGTGCTTTCACTGAAGGATTTGAACTTGTCGGCTCATTTGTCGGAATTGGTGGAAGCGGGTATTGATTCTTTCAAGATCGAGGGACGGTTGAAGGAAGCGGATTACGTGGCAAATGTTACGAATTATTACTCCAGTTGTCTGGATGAAATCGTGGCTTGCGATGAGGATTTGGCACGTGTGGGTGCCGGGTACGTGAAGGCTGGTTTCGAGGCCGATCCCGAGCGGAGTTTTAACCGGGGATACACGGACTATTTTTTCGTGCAGAGGAAACCGGGCATGGTGAACATGGATTCCCCGAAGTCGATGGGGAAGAAGGTGGCCATGGTGAAACAGGTGAAGGGAAACCAGATGTTTGTGGAACTATTGGAACCCGTGCATAACGCTGACGGGTTGTGTTACTTTGACGGTCGGGAATTGCGGGGCGTGAAGGTGAACACGGCCGATGGGGGTCGATTGACGTGTAACGAGAGACTGGACGTGAAGCCGGGAATGTTGTTGTACCGGAATTATGACCATGAATTCGTAACACGCCTTGCTAAAGGGACTTCCGTGAGAAAAATTAAAGTGAAGATTGACGTGTATGTGGAAGATGCCCGGCTGGTGCTGGTGGCTATGGACGAGAATGGTATTTCCGTGACCGTTTGGAGTGACGAGACATTCGAGGTAGCCACGAATCCTGCACAGGTGGAACGTGTTGTCGGGCAACTGCGGAAGAGTGGGGATACGGAGTACGATTGTTATGAGGTGGAGTATCACGATGAAATGGTGCTTTTTATACCTTCTTCCGTGGTGAATGGTTATCGTCGGCAATTATTGGATGCTTTGAGCCGGGAACGGGAAGAGCAGCGGGAGAGATGGGTGCAGGAGCCTTTGAACCAAGACGTGAAATATACGGGGAGTGCCGATTGGCGATTGAACGTGGTGAATCGTCTCGCAACGAAGTTCTACCGGGAGCATGGTGTGGAGACGGTAGAACCGGGATTCGAGACCGGAAACAAGGTGAGAGGTAGGGAAGTGATGACCACCCGCTATTGCCTGTTATTCGAGTTAGGTATGTGCCGTAAGACGGGGAAGGATAAAGCGCTGAAGTTTCCGTTATATCTTTCCAACAATTTGGGACGGTTTCGACTTGAATTCGATTGTAAACATTGTTTCATGAAGGTATTGTCTATTTAATAGGTAATCTATTTATGGTGTTTATAATACTAGGTTTGCAACGAAATGTATTTTGGGCAATTCTAATATAGGTTTACTCTGGCTAACTGTAAACTTTTTTAGGGTAATACAGGGTGTTTACCCGTTGAATACAGGGGGGACTTAGGGATTAAAGACGTATCAATTTCGAATCAACTTCGGTACAAAGACGTTCACGAGCGTGTTTGTACCGAAGTTGATAGGTTTTTGTTCTGGGATTATCTGGTGATTACCTTAAGTATTCATCCTTCTTTCATTTTTTGTTTAGTGAACGAGTTTCAGCCCGACAACTCCCGTCAGGATTAGAAACACGAAAAGGAGACGGTATAAATTCGTGGAGTCGTGGAAAAAGAAAATTCCCAATAGAACGGTACCGACGGCACCGATCCCGGTCCAGATCACGTATGCCGTGCCGATAGGAATGCTCTTTTGTGCCAAGTAGAGCAGGAATCCGCTTAATCCCATGGAGACGACGGAAAGGGCGATGAAGTGGTAGAAGTATTTCTCGTGTAGTCCGGCAAGTTTAAAGCCGAGGGGCCAGCCGATTTCCAGTAGCCCGGCGCATATTAGTAAAATCCATTGCATAGGTGTATTTATTAAGTGTTATGGGGTAAAGTTAGGATGGCGGGAATGGAAAATACTTGATATTTATCAAGAAGTTGGTATATTTGCTTTTGTAATAATAATACGTTGTATGATTGATGAAAACGTCTTGGAACGATTGAAGCCTTACCTGACGGAAGTGAGTTACCCGAAAGGGTATGTTTTGTTCAACAGTGAGAAGCTGGAGAGGAATATTTACTTTATCAAGCGGGGGATGGCTAGGGCGTTCGTTGAGGCGGATGGCCGGGATATCACGATCTGGTTCGGGCAAGAGGGTGACGTGATTATATCTGCCAGAGGGTACGTGTACGGGGAGAAGGGGTACGAGACGATGGCGCTTCTGGAGGATTCGGAATTGTACCGGGTGAACGGGATGGATTTACAGGATTTGTATCGTAACGATATTGTGGTTTGTAATTGGGCAAGACGATTGATTGAATGGGAGTTCGTGAGGACGGAACATCATTTGATAGCCAATCTTTCAGAACCTGCTGCCGACAGGTATATGCAGTTGTTACGGGAAAAACCAGAGATTCTGCGGCGGGTGCAGTTGCAGCATATCGCATCTTTTTTGGGGATCTCCTCGGAACATCTGAGCCGGATTCGGGCGATCACTAAAAACAGAACGAAGTAACGAAAAGTTTCACGAACTGAAACTGTCCCGTTTTTTCCGTGTATGATTTTGTCAACCATGAAAGAAAGGCTTGATAAAATGGAAATATATCGGTGTTTTTTACTACCTTGCACAAGTTTATGTGATTATTATAAGGAAGTTATGCGAGTTATTCAATATATAGGAGTGCTTCTTTTCTTTTTCCTCGTGTCCTGCGAGAAAAATGACGTGGAGCCACAGAAGACAAGGACGTTGATGGTTTATTTGGCGGGAGATAATAATCTTTCGGGACACATGCAGAAGAATATCAGTTCCATGATGTCCGCTTGGAAGGAGAGTTATAATGCAAATATCGTGATCTATTTTGATGCTCCCAATGCAGCACCGGAGCTTTACACGTTCCGATTTAAAGGAAAAGAGGTGGAGAAACAAGTACTAAAAACGTATGAGGAGATGGATTCTGCGGATCCAGAAGTTCTGAAAAAGATATTGAATGAGATGCAGGATTTATACCCGTCAGATTCGTATGGTTTAATTCTTGGTTCACATGCTTCAGGGTGGATTCCCTCTGGGGCATCTGGTCGGAGTAATCGGATGTTACATGCCGAGCCCGTGTTGACCCGTAGTTTTGGTAAGGATTATACCGGGTCAAACGAGATGGATACACGGGATATGGCAAAAGCAATTCCTTTTAATAAGGAGAATCTGGAGTTTATCTTGTTCGATGCTTGTCTGATGTCCTCTATTGAAGTGCTTTATGATTTGCGGGACAAGGCTAAATACGTGATTGCATCCCCGGCTGAACTGCCAGCACCGGGTTTCCCTTATGCCCGGGTGATGCCTTATTTCTGGGGAAAGGGGAAGGATTTGGAGAAGGATTTGGTGAAAGTGTGTGATGAATTTTGGGATTATTATAACACGTATAATGCAACTAATCGTTTTGGTACGATTGCTTTAATTAAGATGGACGAGATGGAGCATTTATTTGATCTTACTCGGGAAGTTTTGCAAGGGCAAAAAGAGAATGTAGCCACGATAAAACAAAATGCCGTTTACTGTTATCCTATGGTGGAATACACCAAGCATGATCGCTTTTTTGACTTGGGAGAGTATATGAAGTATATGACCGAGGACAGAGAAGGACTTTATAAAGAGTATCGGGACTTCTTGGATAACGAGGTTGTGATCTATAAAAAAGCAACGAACCCATTTTATTATACAGAAATACCGGAGGAAAAATTTAGCGGTATCGCAACTTATATTCCTCTAAGTATTAAAGTATGGCGTGTTGAAACAGAGGCTTATTGGAACTTCCCTTGGTCGAGAGTTTATGATGCGGTGACGGAATAAGTGATGTATCCATAATCCTCCTCGTTATTGCGAGTAACTTGCAGGGGTGTTGTGCCGTACTCTCCTTGGTATCTCAGTTGTATTTCAAAGAGAGATTAATCAAAAAAGTACGGTTCGTGTAGTTAACCTATCGTTGACCTATCGTTAACCTATCGTTAACCTACTAACGAGACTACGGCACAAGTATAGAGAGACATACCAATATTATAGTCATTGATTTGCTTCAGCGATCGTGTAAAACAGGGTTGCTCCCGTTTCAATCACTTCATCTGGGAAATCGTATTGTGGGGAGTGGAGTGGGGGGCAGTTTTCCCCGGAACCCAGACCGAACATGGCTCCTTTATATTGCTGTGTGAATAAGCCGAAGTCTTCGCCCCAGCTGAATGGTGTCTGTAATTCTAGGTATGGTAAATTGTTGCGAATGGTCGCACTTTTAATAAGACTCACGGACTGCGGATCGTTTTCATTGGCAGAGAACGGTTCCAACCATTCCATCTCGTGTTGCAAGCCGGGGGTACGTTCGCACTCGGTGGTTACCAGATTTTTCAGTTGTCTGGCGTGCTGGTGTAGCAGTTTGTCGGTTTTGGCCCGGAGCGTGGCTCGGATCACACCGTTTCCTGCCGATACACCGTATGCCTCTTTTCCGACGTGTATTTCTACTATGGTAGAGAGAAAGTAGTCGTCGGATTGCATATCGGTGTTATTCCAGCGTGATAACTCGTCAACTATCTTGAGTATGGCGGGAATAGGACTGATACCCTTCTGTGGTTCAGCGGCGTGGGAGGTTTTTCCCGTGAGCGTGATCGAAACGCTTACCACGGCACACGTGAAACAACCTTCCTTGCAGAGAACGGCGTGTAACGGGTAGCCCGGTATGTTGTGCAGGGCAAATGCCTTATCTATCTGGTAATAGTCCAGCACTTTCGTGTCTAGCACGGCTTTTGAGCCGCTACCGTTCTCTTCTGCCGGTTGGAAAAGGAGCAGTATGCGTCCTTTTGTTAACGGGTGTTCTGACAACATTCGAGCAAACCGGAGTAATATGGTCGTGTGTCCGTCATGGCCGCATTTATGTGCCACTCCCGGGGTTTGTGAATGGTGGGGTATATCGTCCGGTTCCTGTACAGCGACGGCATCCATATCTGCCCGGAACAGGACGGTGGGGCCGTCTTCCGAGAAGAAGTATTCAACGAGCAGCCCGTGGCCGCCCACGTGGCGAATGACTTTGGTCGGGTGGAATACCTGTAATTTATCCTCGATAAAACGGGCCGTTCGTGCTTCGTGGCCCGAGAGTTCGGGGTGTTGATGCAGTTCGCGGCGTATCTGGTAAAAAGTATCTTTTTGCATAGCTTTTCAATTTACACCGCGAAGGTAAAATAATTAATTGTTCGTGTGGTTACATTTATTTTCTATCTTTACGTCGAATTATAAAAGAAAGCAGGCATGAAGTTAAATAAGTCGCAAGGGGATTTGTTGAAACGGGTGATCGAGCGATGGGAGGCGGACGGCACGATTGACGTGAGTACGGCGGATCGGTTGAAGGGAAGTTACACTGTGCGTTCTTTCGAGTGGAAGGAGTTGGCGAAGTACTCGTTTTGGATTGCCATCGTGTGCGGGGTGATCGCTGTGGTGTCGGTGTTGGCGGATCATTTGATCATGGATTTGCTTGAAAGATTGTTTCTTTCTTCTTATTCTTTGGCCAGCGGCGTGTTTGCCATGGGAGCGGCCTTGGTGTATTACTGGGGGTGGCGACGACGGAAACGGATGCCTTACAAGGTTTTCAGTAATGAGACAATTCTTTTTTTGGGCGTGTTGCTGACGGCCGTTTCGGTCGGTTACTTGGGGGCAGCCCTGGATAATGGGAGCGGGCATTTTTCCTTGCTTTTTCTGCTAGCGGCGGTGATTTATGCCGTGTTGGGCTTTTACTTTTCGTCGGTGCAGGTGTGGGTATTTGCCTTGTTGTCGCTGGGAGCGTGGTACGGGGCCGAGACAGGGTATCTGAGTGACTGGGGCAATCATTTTCTGGGACTGAATTACCCGCAACGTTACGTGGCTTTCGGGGGATTGCTGGTAGCGTGTCGTTTCCTGCTGGTCGGAAAGAAGTGGTTCACGACTTTTGATTACTCTACATACGTGGTGGGAATGCTTTATTTGTTTATCTCGTTGTGGTTCCTTTCCATATTCGGGAATTCGGAAAGCTGGATTCGCTGGTATTCCACGAAACAAGTGGAGTTATGGGCTTGGAATCTGCTGATTCTTCTAGGTTCGGTAGTGGCAATATTTATAGGTTTGAAACGGGATGATGCTGTTGCCCGTGGGTTCGGGATCACTTTTTTCTGTTGGGTATTTACACGTTGTATTTCTCCCTGTTGTGGGATGTCATACATGCCGGGTTGTTCTTTTTTATACTGGCTGTATCTTTCTGGTTGCTGGGGCGTAAAGCAGAGAGGATATGGCACTTGGAATTTCTGCGTGATCCGAAGAAACCGAATGATGATATGAATTAAGTTATGGATACACTGGTAAGTTTAGGGTATTGGGGGTTGTTTATCGGTTCTTTTCTGGCGTCGACGGTGATCCCGATGAGTGCCGATGTGTTGTTGGTAGGCGTGTTGACGTTAGGAGGGAACGTGTGGGGATGCTTGGCGATAGCCACGGTGGGTAACTGGCTGGGAGGGTTGACCTCGTACTGGATCGGGTGGCTGGGACGCTGGGACTGGATTGAACGCTGGTTCAAGGTGAAACGGGAAAAGCTGGAGCAACAGAAAGGACACGTGGATCGTTACGGCGTTTGGCTTGCTCTTTTCACGTGGTTGCCGATCGTGGGAGATCTGTTTGCCATTGCCCTCGGATTTTATCGTGTCCGTCCGAAAATGTCTGCTTTCTATATGTTCGTGGGGCGTTTCGTCCGCTTTCTGGTGTGGGTGTTGTTGTATATCAGGTACGCTGATCGTTTTATCGAGTGGATCAGTTGATCCGGTGATCGTTACCAGCTACCACTGGAACCACCACCACCGAATGAACCACCGCCGAATCCACCAAATGACCCGCCACCGCTGCTGAATCCACCGAATCCGCCGCTACTGCCACCGCCCATGGGGAAGATGAAGAACCCGCCGCTACCGGAGGTGTGACCGGGTGAGTAACCACCGCCGCCCCGTTTCCGGAATATGAGTGACAGGATGATCACGAAAACAATGAACCCAATCACGATGTCAAAGGGACTGCCTTCATTTTTTTTCTTGTATTCGTCTGCGGTGTATTCACCTTTTGACAAGTCGATCAGCACGTCAGTGGCTTTGTCAATACCTTTGTAGTAGTTGTCTGCCTGAAAAGCGGGAATGATTTCATTACGGATGATGCGGGAGGCCGTCACGTCCGGAACGACACCTTCCAACCCGTAACCGACGGAAATGGCCACTTCTCCTTTTTCTCTTCCGGATTTGGGTTTAATCAGAATGACAATACCGTTGTCTTTTCCCTTTTGTCCGATACCCCATTTTTCCCCGAGACGGGCAGCGTAGTCGTTGATGTCGTGCCCGTTGAGTGAAGGTACGGTGACCACGGCGATTTGGGTGGAGGAGTTATTGTTGAAGTTTACTAGTTTTTTTTCTAGCGCTGCCCGTTCTTGGGTGCTGAATAATCCCGTGAAATCATTCACGATGCGTTTCGGGGTCATGGGTTCCGGAATATCCTGAGCATGAACGGAGAGCAGGGTTCCTGCGATGACGGCGAATAATATGAAGAGTTTTTTTATCATTTTGCTATAAGTTACAAATTAGAGAACAGGTTGTTCATACAAACCTGTGGTATTCCTTTACTGAAAGGAAATTTCGTCGGGAAGTTCGTTCACGTCGTCAGCCTGGTAGGGAAAGTACACTTTCAGTTGTTCCCCAGCAGAGATGACAGCTTCACAGATGCCTTCCGTGATCTTGCCTTCCTTGAATTTTGCAATCATGTTTTTCATGATTGAATCCCAGAAGTCTGCGGGTACTTTGGCGTTAATCCCAGCATCTCCCAGGATTGCGGATTTATGGTCAAGTAGGGCCACGTAGATCAGGACCCCGTTTCTTTGTACCGTTTTGTGCATATTTAAGTGGGCAAAAACATCGGCAGCCCGGTCAAGCACGTCTATTTTACTATGATTTTCGATATGTACCCGGATTTCCCCGGACGTGTCTTTTTCCGCCAGCTTGATAGCGGTTACCATGGCGTCTTTTTGTTGTTGGGTAAAGGCTTTTTCGGGAGACATAAAATATTTTGGATTTTAGATTTTAGATTCCGGGCGCACAAGGCCCTGCTGATTTTAGATTTTAAATTTTAGATTGAATGATCCGCAAGGATATATAATTTAAAATTTAAAATCTAAAATGGATAAATGGTTAAAATTTAACTTCCGGGGCTTTTTCCGCACCGGCAGTAGCCTCGAAATAAGGTTTCGGGAGGAAACCGAACATCCCGGCGATGATGTTTTTGGGGAATGAACGGATGTAGGCGTTATAACCTTTCACTTCCTCGTTAAACTTGCGTCTTTCAACGGCAATACGATTTTCTGTTCCTTCCAGTTGGGCTTGTAAGTCACGGAAGTTCTCGTTAGCTTTCAAGTCCGGGTATTGCTCGGAGATCGCCATCAAACGGGAGAGGGCAGAGGAAAGTTCGCCTTGCATATTATTGAACTTCTGGATGGTTTGCTCGTCCAGTTGATCAAAGTTTACCCGCATTTGCGTGGCTTTTGCACGGGCCTCCACGACTTGAGTTAACGTGTTCTGTTCATGCTCCGCATAGCCTTTCACCGTGTTCACGAGGTTCGGGATCAGGTCTAGACGACGTTGGTATTGATTTTCCACGTTCGACCATTGGGAGGATACATTCTCACTCCGGGTTACCATTTGATTGTAACTTCCTTTGAACCACATGAAGATTCCAATCACAATGACGATAATTACTCCTATTACAATATAACTCTTTTTCATGTTATGCTTTTATTTTAGTGTTACGAGTACAAATATAATGCTTTATTGATTGTCCGTTGCAGAATGAGGATGTTAAGATTTTAGATTTTAAACTTTTTCCCTTTAGTTTTTATCTTTTAGTTTTATTTATCACCCGGTCGTAGATGTAGAGCAACAAAGTGGTACCTAGTCCGATAGCCAGTATTACCATCCATATGTCGGAGGGGGAATACTCGTTCCATAGTAGGTTGGTTAACTCATTAGGGGTGAGGTTGACCTGTTGGGCTACATGATCGAAATAGGCGTTATTTGACAAACCGTCCGGTAGTTGGAGGCCTTTTTCGGTAACAAACTGACGAGTGATCATCACTTTATCCGCCATATTTTGATAGACTACACCGGAGATGATTCCGGCAAAGACGTTACCGATGAAAACGGGGATAAAGGAGTATCCCATGTAGAGGGCCTTTTTATCGTGTGGGGCGATTCGACCGATATATTCTGTGATTTTCGGTGATCCGGCCATTTCGCCCAACGAGAAGATCAGTATCGCAACTAGCGTGAACAGCACGTTTTGCGAGAACAGGGTGAGAGCCATTCCTATGGAACAGACTAAAAATCCTGAAATCATGGATTTAAGAGGTTTCATGCGCATCACGATACTTGACACGATAATTTGGAAGATAATGATGTATAGGGCATCGAAGTTTGTCACGAATTCGGCATCCATAACTCCCGGAGCTGGACTATAATTCGTGCTGATGAAAGGAATGTGCTTTTCAAAGAAATGGTACAACAGGCTCGTGTCTATCCATTGCGAGATAAAAACGGGTAGGGTGAAGAAGAGTTGGTTGTACATGGTCCAGAATCCGGCCACGATGAGCAGGAATACCACGAATTTTAAGTCTTTCACAATACTGAACATATTTCGGAATATACCCCCGAAGGTGCGAGTGAGAGAAGTCTGTTGCACGACTCCCCGGTGGGGTTCCTTGTAAAAAAGAAGTAGCACGAAGTTCAGTGCGATAATACCAGCCGATACATAGAACACGAGGTTGGACGATCCTTTGAACAAAAGGGTGACCATCGGTCCGAAGAAGGCGCCTATGTTAACCATCATGTAGTAGATGCCGAACCCAATGGAGGCTGTTTCATCCGTTGTGGTCTTGGCAATCGTGGCAGAGATGATCGGTTTGAACAGGGCGGCACCCAGAGCCAAGTAAAGGTACATGAGGAATACTCCCGTGAACGTGGAGAACATGGGTAAGAGGATGAAGGCGGACGTGTAGATCACGAAAGCGAGAGCCAGTACTTTTTTGTAACCGTAGCGGTCAGCGATGGCCCCGGTCAAGACGGGCAGAAAGTAGAGTATTCCCGTTCCCACACCCATCAGGATTCCTTTTTGACTTTGCGTGAATTCCAGACCACCCATATCGGATGATCCCGTGAGGTAATTGGCAAAAAGCATGAAGAAACCATACCATGCCCAGCGTTCAAATAATTCAATAGTATTAGCTACCCAAAAGGTGCGGGGAAATTTACGAAACACGCCCATCTTTTACGTTTTTAATGATTAATTGGCAAATATAACGAATTCGACAGATGAAAGGAAGTAAACGTTCTTTTTTCTGAGAAATAAGCTGTTAAGACAAGGTTTTTTGCAATTATTCCAAGAAATATGGTGTAAACTGAATTATATTAACTATCTTTGTACCGTGAAACATTGTGAGTTCATTTTGATCTTTATCTTCTTTGTATTTTCCGGACATATTCCGTTCGGCTCTTTCCATCGTTGAATTGACCTTTGTAAGCTTTCTTTGTTCAGACAGTTTCTTTGCCCGAGTAGGTTTATATGTACGAACCGAAAATGGCTGGAGGCAATTTTAAACGTAACAATTATTTATTATGACATTTAGAGAATTAGAAATTGCAGAGCCTATTTTAAAGGCTATCTGTGAAAAAGGATATGAAAAGCCCACCCCGATACAAGAGAAGGGTATACCCGTGGCTCTTGGTGGTGGCGATATGCTGGGAATTGCCCAGACCGGAACCGGTAAGACAGCGACATTCGCTATACCGATCCTGCAACATTTACTGGCCGATCGTTCGGAGGAAAATCGTTCGGAAACACGAGGGAATAAAGGACGTCTCGTGAAAAGACGGTCTATTAAGGCTTTAATCCTGACGCCAACCCGTGAATTGGCTATCCAGATCGGAGAGAATATCACGGATTACGGGAAGTACACGGGGATTAGGCATGCGATTATATTCGGCGGAGTGAAACAAGGACCGCAGACGGATCTGTTACAGGCAGGAGTAGATATTCTTGTTGCCACACCGGGACGTTTGCTCGATTTGATCCGGCAGGGATATGTGAATCTTTCATCGATCACGCATTTTGTTCTGGATGAGGCCGACAGGATGCTGGATATGGGATTTATTGCGGATATACGACGTTTGTTACCCATGCTGCCAACAAAGCGTCAGACACTGTTCTTCTCGGCAACGATGCCTAAAGATACAGTGAATTTATCGAGAAGTATTCTTTCAACCCCGACAAGGGTGGAGGTAACTCCGGTCTCTTCTGCTGTCGACACGGTGGAACAAGGTGTCTATTTCGTGGAGAAACCAGAGAAGAAGAAACTTCTTGTTTCCTTGTTGAAACAAGAGAAAAAGTCGGTGCTTGTTTTTTCCCGTACCAAGCATGGGGCGGATAATATATCACGTTTGTTGAAGAAATCCGGAATCAAGAGTGAGGCAATTCACGGGGATAAATCACAAGGACAACGCCAGCGAGCTTTGTCGAATTTTAAGGCAGGGGCTATCCGAGTGATGGTGGCCACTGACATTGCAGCTCGAGGAATTGATATTCAGGAGTTGGAGATAGTCATAAATTATGATCTGCCTGATGTGGCTGAAACATACGTGCACCGTATCGGGCGCACCGGGCGTGCGGGACATCTCGGTACAGCGGTGACGTTCTGTTCGGAAGAGGAACAGTCTAAGATTCGGGAAATCCAAGTTCTAACTGGTAAGAAAATCAATCGGTTGTCTTTTCAAGCATGATGACTGAACGTATATAAAAAAAGAACGATCTGTGATGCAGATCGTTCTTTTTTATGTAGAAATAATAACTTATTTCACTAGATTCATGGTGTCCGTTGCGATAACCAATTCCTCGTCCGTGGTGATGCTCATCACAATTACCTTGGAATCAGTGGTAGACAATACTTTGTCTTGTCCGCGAACACCTTTATTGGCGGCAACATCAAAGTGAATACCCATGTATTCCATGTTGGTACATACTTGTTCACGTACTTCACTGTCATTTTCCCCGATACCCCCGGTAAAGACGATTAAATCCGCTCCGTTTAGGGCGGCAGCATAGCTACCTACGTATTTCTTCACGTCGTAAGCTAGAATATCAAGGGCGAGGCGAGCCTTGTCGTTTCCGGATTCAGCTGCAGCCTGTAAGTCACGACAATCGGAAGAAACTTCAGATACTCCTTGTAATCCTGATTTCTTATTTACTAGGTCGTTTGCCTGTGCCGCATTCAAACCTTCTTTCTCGCAGATATACAATAATGCCCCCAAGTCAAGGTCTCCCGTACGGGTTCCCATGATCACACCGGCATTGGGCGTGAAACCCATGGAGGTGTCAACGGATTTACCTTTGTTAATGGCGGTTATGGATGAACCATTACCCAAGTGGCAAGTGATGATTTTTTTCTCCTCAATATTCCACCCCAGTATTTTACATGCTTTTTCTGCCACGAACTTGTGAGAGGTGCCGTGGAATCCGTAACGACGGATACGATAATCCTCGTAGTATTTGTACGGGAGTCCGTAGATATATGCTTCTTTCGGAAGAGTTTGATGGAATGACGTGTCGAATACGGCTACTTGGGGTATACCCGGTAACAGTTTTTCCATTGTCTCGATTCCTTTTAGGTTTGCGGGATTGTGAAGTGGGGCCAATTCGCAGCAAGCAGCGATCTTTTTCTTGGCATCCTCGTCAACACGGGCGCTCTTGGCGAAGAATTCACCACCATGAGCTACACGATGTCCCACGGCATTGATGTCCGTCAAGGCCGTGATAACCCCATGCTTCGGGTCAACCAGAGCTTTCAAGATCAAGTCGATCCCGGCTGTATGGTCTGCAATAGGTTCTTCTACCACGTATTTATCTTTTCCTTCCGGTTTGTGGGTGAAACTTCCCACGGGTAAACCGATCTTTTCCACCAATCCTTTAGCGAGTAACGTCGGTTCTCCTGCCATGTCAAGCAATTGATATTTAATAGAGGAGCTACCGCAGTTTAAAACTAATACGTTCATTATAATTTAATTTGAAAATGGTAATACTTGTTGAGTCTATAAAAGTCTATTTTGCCGCTGCCTGATTTACCGTGATGGCAACAAGGTTCACGATGTCGCTCACAGAACAACCTCTTGACAGGTCGTTAATCGGGGCTGCCATTCCCTGGAGGACGGGACCCACCGCTTCAATTCCGGCAATACGTTGCACGAGTTTATAGCTAATGTTTCCAACTTCAAGACTCGGGAATATCAACACGTTAGCTTTACCGGCCACTGGACTGCCCGGGGCTTTGCTGGCACCTACGGAAGCCACGAGGGCTGCGTCAGCTTGCATTTCACCGTCGATCATCACGTCGGGAGCCATTTGTTTAGCGAGTTCGGTTGCTTTTACTACTTTGTCAACCAATTCGTTTTTAGCTGATCCTTTGGTGGAGAAACTTAACATGGCAACTCTCGGTTCGATTTTAGCGATCGCTCTGGCTGTTCCGGCAGTAGCCACGGCGATTTGGGCCAATTCTTCTGCGGTCGGATTAGGCAGTACGGCACAGTCGGCACATACGATTAGGCCGTTTTCTCCATATTCCGGTTTGTTGGTTAATAACAAGAATGCTCCTGATACAACAGACATACCCGGTAAGGTTTTCACGATCTGTAATGCGGGACGTAATACGTCTCCGGTGGCATTTTTTGCCCCGGCAACTTCACCGTCGGCATCCCCGCTCTTGATCATCAAAGTGGCAAGGTATAGCGGGTCAAGAACGAGTTTCAAAGCTTGTTCTTTTGTCATTCCTTTACTCTTGCGAAGTTCAACCAAAAGGTCTGCATACGCTTCTTTCTTCTCGTGATTTTCGGGATCGATGATTGTGGCTTTACCGATGTTTTTCAACTCGAATTTCTCGGCCAACGCTTTAATTTCAGCAGGATTACCGATCAGGATGATTTGAGCAATACCTTCAGCTATCAAGATATCGGCTGCTTTCAACGTACGTTCTTCTGTTCCTTCCGGAAGTACAATCCGTTTGTTGCACTTCTTCGCATTTTCTTTGATTTGTTCAAGGAGATTCATGATATTTTTATTTTAAATAATAGTTACTCGCAATCGTTAGCGCGAAAGTAGAAATAAATAATCAATTTGTAATGCAGACATTACAAAAAAGTTCATTTCCGGAGAAAAGTTTATTATTTACTCTTGTTTCATTTTCCGAGCTTGAAACGAATACGCAATACTCCATCATTGAAATCAAATGAGATGATGCGAAAAGTGCCGATCTCGGCCGTGTTGGTGACATGAAGTCCGATGCAGGCGCATTGATCGTAATCCCCGATACGAATTACTCGTACTGTCTTGATTCCCGGTTCGGGAAGGCGGGTAAGGTTGATGCAAGCCGGCACTTGATCGATCGGGTAGAAGATTTCCTCCACGTTAATGTTTTGTTGTATAATGTCGTTTACCGCTTGCTCCACGGTGGCAATGTCTTCGGCAGAAGGTGCCGTTTTGAAGTGGTAATCACATTTGGATTTCTTTTTCTCGATATGGGCAGAGAAGGAACGTTCACAATGGAAGTATTTGACCATCTGAGAATTTAATAGATGTTCCGCCGTGTGCATAGGAGGATATTCTTGTTTGTTGTGTTCGTTGAGTTGGATTTCTTGTTCCATATATTAATTATTTTGATTGATTAAATTCACGACGACCTTAACCATAATATCTTTTTCTTCCGTATGGCTTTCTGCAATCATTAAAGTAAGAGCTACGAGGGTATTATCCGCAATCCTTTTTTCTCCATTAGGGGAATAGAGAATACCGTTATTTTCCATGAACCAAAGGAATAACATGGCCGCAATTCGTTTATTGCCATCGCTAAAAGAATGGTTCTTGGTTACCAGATAAAGTAACATGGCAGCTTTTTCTTCAATGCTGGGATAAAGTTCTATGCCATCGAAAGTTTGGTAAATAGTTGCAATAGAACTTTTAAATGATTGGTCTTTTTCATGTGCAAATAATTTGCTTTCTCCAAATTTCCCTTTTAGGCTTCGAATGGCTTCCATGGCGTTTTCATATGTAGCGTGGAATCTGTCGCCTTTTGTTGTATTTTCAATGAAGAGTTGTTGATAATCGTATTTATCTAAGGTATCAAGGGCATAAACATAATCGGTTACGACGGCTAGTAACCCTTTGGATTGGTCGGATGTTAATTGTTCTTGGTTTTTGAGTGTATTACCGAGAATATGAACCATGTCTTTTAGTTCTTGATACCGTTCAAGTTTTATTTTTTGGTTGATAGCATATCCTTTGATAAGGTAGTCTTTTAATATTTTGTTTGCCCAAATACGGAATTGGGTACCGCGTTTGGAATTAACCCGATAGCCGACAGATATTATCATATCTAAATTGTAATAAGGAATATATCGGGTTACATTTCTTTTTCCCTCTGTTCGAACTTGTGCAATTTTTGCACAAGTTGACTCTGACTCCAATTCTTGACTTTTATAAATATTGTTTATATGGCGCAAAATGGCTGTGCGGTCTGTTTGGAACAAATCACTCATTTGCGCTTGTGTTAGCCAAACAGTTTCTTTGTCCATCTTTACATCTAGCTTGATTTCTCCATCTTCTGTTTGATAGATAATAATATCATTCAAAGTAGGATTAAAATCAGTCGTGCATGTTGGTAGACATTCTTGTTTGTTGAGTTGAATTTCTTGTTCCATATTTTACTATTCTTAGTAATCTAATATATCAATAAATGTTCCAAACGTTTCGTTTTCTTTTTTTGTCATTACAAATATTATGAAGCTGTCATGATTAATTAAGCTTGTGCCATGCCCTTTGTTCGTGTTTGTCAAAAGTGAGTTCGTATTTTCTTAATCTTCGTTTGGATTTGAATGTCCATTTTTCCGGCTTCCAGTAAGTGAATTCCACGAGAGTGGTATTAGCATAGATATGCTGGATCCATTTTCCCCAGAATTGAAGGTCGTTTTCTTCAAACCTGTAATCGTCCGGTTTATAGTATTTACTACATAATTCAGCTCCTTCTTCCAGTACTATTTTGGAGTGTGGGTACACGACATGAGTGGTGTCATTTAGACGAGAGTCCATGTTTTCTCCGGTTTGCCAGCTTCCATATAACCGGAGCGTGTCGTAATTCACGATGATCTGGAGCGTGTCGTCCGTGTTGTTGAGCACGTGGTATTCGTCTTGACACCAGTAATCGCATCCTGTAAATAGAATTGCCAACGAGAAGAGTAACATTTTTAGCCGTTTTTTATTTTTCATGTCGTATTGTTGTTGGTTTGCGGTAATATAAATAGTCTTGTAATTACAAGTGTAATGCTTTTTAGGAAAATAAACAATTATTTCTCGATGTAATGCTTTATATGGCTGTAATTGGTTTGCTTTTGGGAAGAGGTTCATGCTTTCAAAGTGAAAATAATTTCCTGTTTTCAATTAATTAACTAACTTTGTCGCTTGATCGGGTGGGATTTTCCCGCCGCGGGATCACTTGACAAGTGGTTCCGGTTTAAATTTAGGTTTAAATAAAACTGTAATTATGAAGTTATTAGAAGGAAAGACCGCCATTATCACGGGGGCATCACGAGGAATCGGAAAGGCTGTGGCATTGGAATTTGCCCGTCAAGGAGCGAACATCGCTTTCACCGATTTAAGATATGATGAAATAGCTCAGGAAACCGAAAAAGAAATTGCCGCTTTGGGTGTGAAAGCTAAAATGTTTGCTTCCAATGCTGCTGATTTCGCGGCTACGAATGCTACCGTGGATGAGATTGTTAAAGAATTCGGACGTGTAGATATACTTGTAAATAATGCTGGTATCACGAAAGACACCTTGTTAATGCGTATGAGTGAAGAACAATGGGATGCCGTGATCAACGTGAATTTGAAGTCTGTGTTTAATTTCACGAAAGCCGTGTCTTCCATTATGTTACGTCAGAAATCAGGTTCCATTATCAGCATGAGTTCCGTGGTAGGAGTGAGTGGTAATGCCGGACAAGCAAACTACGCTGCTTCTAAAGCCGGGATTATCGGATTCACGAAGAGCGTGGCCAAAGAACTCGGCTCTCGTAATATTCGTGCTAACGCTGTTGCTCCGGGATTTATCATTACAGATATGACCGCACAATTGTCTGAGGATGTGCGTAAGGAGTGGGCTGCTAAAATTCCATTGAAGAGAGGTGGTACTCCGGAGGACATTGCGAAGGTATGCGTATTCTTGGCTTCTGACTTGTCTGCTTACGTGACAGGTCAGACAATCCACGTTTGTGGGGGAATGAATATGTAAGATCCGCCTAAAAGTTTGGTTATAATTGTCGCAGATGCGAGACGATAGGGGTATTGAATTTCAATACCCCATTCTTTTTATCGGATGTTGAATCGTGAAATGGGAGCCTTTTCCAATTTCGGAGGTTACCGTGATCGTCCCTTTTAAATGTTCTACGATTGTATGGCTGATTGCCAAGCCTAGGCCTGTTCCTTGAACAAAATTGTCGCCCTTATAGAAACGTTCGAAAATACGGTTTATTTTATCTTCGTCAATTCCGGTACCCGTGTCTTTCACGAAAATGGAAACCTGATCGTTATTCTGCCTGTAACCGAGTGTGATTGCTCCTTTGGAGGTAAACTTAATTGCATTGTTGATTAAGTTATTGATGACTTGTTTTAAGCGTAAAGGATCGGTTGTGATGATTGTGTCGGTTGCAGGAAGGTCCAGAAGTAATTCTACCTCTTGCGGGACGTTTATTTGTTGGGCTCGTAAGATGTTTTGTAATAAAGGTGTAAGCGGTTGTTCCGTTATGTTGAAAACCATCGTGTTTGATTCTATTTTTGAGAGATCGAGTATGTCGGATATAAGTGCCAGTAACTGTTCGCAATTCAGGTTGATCAGTGATAAGAATTCTTTGACTTCCTCTTTCTTGAAGGCCATATCCCCATCAACTAGTAAATTGGAAAAGCCTACAATGGCATTTAATGGTGTCCGGATTTCATGACTCATGTTGGCGAGGAATACACTTTTAAGTTTATCGCTTTGTTGTGCCTTGTCACGGGCAATGATTAATTCTTCTTCAATTTTCTTGTGTTCCTGTGTACTCATACAAACACCGACAAGTCGAAAAGGAATCCGGGTTCCTTGTCCGAGGTAGGTAGATTGTGCTTCGAACCATTCCCATTTTCCATCCCCCCGGTGAAGACGGTAGCTCACGGGATCTTCGATAAAATTTCCTTGGGCTTGGAGTGTGAGGGCTTTGAGTACTCCGGCTATGTCATCGGGATGTACCAGTTGGGCGAATTGTTCGTTTGTCAGCGTACAATCCCCGGCCGGAATGCCAAGATGTTCGAAATAACGTGGATCAATAGTCATCAGATTACATTTCGTGTCATATGACCAAGGAAATATCTTCGTGCGACGTAAAGCCATGTTTAACACGTATTCTTGGGTAAGTTCCGTCACGACGTTGCGAAACGTGAATAGGATATAATTTGAGTTTTTTTCTACGGTAACATTTTTGAAATAACCTTTCGCTAGAAAAGAGATCGTATTGATGGTCCCGTAAATGAATGTGTCAGGTGGGAGTGTAACTTCCTGCTCGTCTTTTTGCAGGCGTCCCAAGAGTTCGTCCAAAATATTGATATTCTCATGGAAAATTGAAAATACTTCCCGAATGTTTTTATTCTTTATGTCTTGTTTCTGAACCCCTAGTTCGGCACTGGCCTGACGATTTACTTGTTTGATGTTTCCATTCGGAGTTAATAGTATAAATCCTGCCGGCACGGAATCAAGAAGTTCTCGAGCGAACTTTTGTTGCGTGTCTAATTGCTTTTTCTTTACCAGTCTTTCGTGTTTCCGCTTTCGTGCTATCAAATAGAAAACGAGGGAGAGAATGACGATAGCGGCCAATAGGATAATGTTTAATATTATACTGTATCGAATAGATGCGCCGCCAGTGAATAAGTTTATCTGGTCAATCATGATGTTTTGCGTGTTGTGTTGTTTAATTGATTGTTCCTGTATTCCCGTGGAGACATTTTCATGATGCGTTTAAAGAATTTCGTGAAGGCGGATGGAGAGGAAAAATTCAGACTATAACCGATTTCTTGTATGGTTTTGGTACTTGAAACAAGTAGGGATTTTGCCAGTGCAATCACATAATAGTCGATCCATTCCCCAGCAAATTTTCCACTTGTAGCATGAATGACTGATGATAGGTATTTAGGAGTCAGGTATAATTTGTTCGCATAGAAAATAATGTCACGTTCTTTGAGATGATATTCTTCAACGAGCGTGATGAAACGGTTGAATATGCTATTGGGATGTGATAACTCGAAATTTTTATCTTGCATATAGCGGTAAACGAAATTGTAGAGATCATAAAATAAAGCATGTGCTAGTTTATGTACGGCTAGTTCAGAAAAATGAGGATTCAGTTTATCTGTTTTCCTGGATAGCAATGAATAATATGATTCCAATAGTTTAATTTCATCCTCGTTGAGTCCGACTACCGGATGATATTGCATTTTAAACCGCAAGGGAATCATTTCTTGGCACTTCTCTTTAAAATAGTCTGACGAAATGAAAATAATCCTCGCCTCGTAATCCGGTGTTGTATGAATCGGTTTGATAACTTGCTTGGGTAACATGATAATCAAATGATTCTTTTTAATACGATAGTTTTGAGTGTTGATCATAATTTCCGCTTCACCCCGGGTGCAAAGCGAGAAAGAACAAGTTTCGGTCACGATGATTCCCTGTTTCCTGATTTCTTCTCCAATGAATGCTTTTTCATTGGTCACGTGGTTATAAATGATTAGACTTTCCGAGGTGTAATCCGGGGGTACCCGCCGGGCGAGTACCTTGATGTTGATAGTCGTGGATTCTTTCATTTTCCATCTAAATAGTTGAGCAAAGGAATGAATAATCTACTATATATCCAACGGTGTTCCGACGTTTAGTTTATTTATACCGTCCTAAAGGAAACTAATAATTTATTGACAATTCATGCGCTTTATCTAGGAAGTTGTTTTTTCTCGATGACCGTTTGGTTATTTCCCGGAATATTTCTACTTTTAAAACATCGTATTTGAATGGTTGCCGAAAAGTCAGGCCGTGATTGTGGCTCACTTTTTGTAAACTCAAAATAAAACAAACAAGTAATTTCATGGAAAGGTATATAAAATATAAGGTGAAGGCCGGGCTAAAGATAGTCGGGGCGTTCTTGTTCGTGGGCTTTTTAGCTTCATGTAGTAGTTACAAAGTGCTGAATATTGACGTGTTGCATCCGGGAGAGTTGAATGTCGGAAACAAGAATGCGCAGATTTTGTTTATTGACCGGAAGCTGGTGCATGAGTCGGATTCTCTCTCCGCATACCAGTTGTTTGCTAGTTTGCGGTTACGGAGAGACGAGGTTGTCAATCATTTCTATAACGGGGTGCGTGACGGGTTACGTAACGGGGTACAACCTATTTTGTTGGTTAAAGGGTTGGGATTGAACACGGGATATATTCCGGACGGGTATACCCCTGCGCCGATTTCACCGGAAGGTATTGCCGCATTGGAAAAGATTTCCGGACAAACATACGTTCTCTCGGTGGAATATTGTAAGTTCGGGCTGGATGGTGCGAGTCGGTTGATGCTTGATACTAATCTCTTCGTGCGTTTATATGACCCAGAGGGTATTGTGGTGGATTCCGCAACTACTCATAAATTGGATGATGTGGACGAGACGCTATTCGAGGGAAATAATTATGATATAATTTGTAATTTCTTTTACAATAACGGGGTGAAGTATGCGGAACGTTTGACGCCGACATGGAAACCCGAACAACGTAGGATTTACACGAATAACCGTCTGTTGAATCTTGGGTACTATCATTTTGAGAACGAGAATGATGAAGAGGCTCAGCGGATATGGAATGCGGCCTTGAACCTAAAACCCAAGGTGGCAGCTCGTGCTGCGGTGAACTTGGCATGGTTCTATGAAAAAGATGGTAACTTTTCGTCAGCGAAAGCTTTATTGGAGGCGGCTTTGAAAACATTACAAGCAAATAACATCAATGACAACTTGTCCGTATATATTACGGATTACATAAAGCGTTTGGAGAAACGTATCCAGGATGAAACTAAAATTATGGAACAGTTATAAACGATTTTAAAGCATGAGAAATTTCGATTATTACAATCCCGTGAAAATTCTTTTCGGGAAAGGAAAAATTGCAGAGATCGCAAAATGGATTCCGAAAGGGATGAAAGTTATGATGACCTACGGTGGTGGAAGCATCAAGAAAAACGGTGTCTACGAACAAGTGATGGATGCGTTGCAAGGGTTTGATATTGTAGAGTTCGGGGGTATCGAGCCGAACCCGAAATACGAGACTTTGATGCGGGCCGTGGAATTGGCAAAACAGGAAAACGTGGGATTTCTTCTAGCTGTAGGGGGAGGTTCTGTGATTGACGGGACGAAATTTATTGCTGCTGCAACTTGTTTCGAGGGGAATGAACCTTGGGACATCGTGGCAAAAGGCGCACGGGTGAATGCGGCACTTCCGTTGGGAGCTGTACTGACCCTTCCGGCTACAGGATCGGAAATGAATAGTGGCGGGGTGATCACTCGCCAGTCCACTTTGGAAAAACTGGCATTCAATTCTCGTCACGTGTTCCCGAAATTTTCTGTACTAGACCCGATGGTGACTTATTCATTACCTATGAAACAAGTGGCTAACGGGGTGGTCGACACTTTCGTGCATGTTATGGAACAATATTATACTTTCCCGGAACAAGCTGAGATACAAGATCGTTTTTCTGAATCAATCTTGAAGACTTTGATTGAGTTGGGACCGAAGTTGATTCATGCCGAGAAACCGAATTATGAAGATCGTGCCAACTTCATGTGGGCGGCCACGATGGGGTTGAACGGTTTGATTGCCTGCGGGGTATCGCAAGACTGGTCAACTCACCATATCGGTCATGAATTGACTGCTTTCAACGGGTTGGATCATGGAATCACGCTGGCGATTGTTTTACCGGGAGTGATGAATGCCACGAAAATTAAACGTCGAGAGAAATTGTTGCAATATGCCGCACGTGTGTGGAATATTGACACAGATCAACCCGATGCTGCCGATCAAGCGATTGCCCGTACGGAACAATTTTTCAATGAATTGGGCGTGAAGACCCGCCTGTCTGATTATGGCGTGGGTATTGACACGATCGACCGCATTGAAAAGCGTTTCCGTGAACGGGGGAATTTTGCCCTAGGCGGTATCGATGATGTGAACGTGGATAATGTGAGAGCGATATTAACTTCAAGACTTTAATAATTGAGAATGGAGAATTGAAAATGGAAAATGGCAAAAGTGTCTTTTTTCAAATTCAATTCTCCATTTTCAATTTTCAATTTTCAATTGCCTATGTTGCGTGTATATCGGGCTTCTGCCGGTGCGGGGAAGACGTTTGCTTTAACGATGGAATATTTCAAGATCGTTTTTAATGCTTCTTCCGAGTATAAAAACGTGCTTGCCGTGACCTTTACGAATAAGGCCACGGAAGAGATGAAATCCCGTATCGTGCGGGAATTGAACAAACTGGCGGAAGGCCAGAAGAGCGATTACCGGGAGGAACTTAAACGAACGCTGAAATTGACAGACGAGCAGGTGAGGGAACGGGCCGGAGTGTTGCGTACTTTGATTCTGCATGATTATGGGCGGTTATCCGTGACGACGATAGATCGTTTTTTTCAACGGGTAATCAAAGCGTTTACCCGTGAACTGGGGATATTTCCCGGTTATAATATCGAGTTGGATAGTGACTACGTGTTACAGCGAGCCGTGGACCAGGTGATGCAACGCATGAATAAGGATAAGGAATTAAGGGCGTGGATTACCGAGTTGATGAGTGACAGCGTGGAGGATGCCAAATCGTGGAGCGTGAAGAGTAAGATCGCAGAGTTGGGAAAGGAATTGTTTGGTGAGAGTTATATGCTTTTCGACAAGGAGGTGAGGGATAAGTTTAACGATCGAGGATTCCTGAGAGGTTATAAGATATTCTTGCAAGGTGTGATCTCCCGTTTCGAGGATCGCATGGAGATGTTCGGGCTGTCTGCTTGCCGGTATATCGAGGAGAAAGGATTGCACGCGGAAGATTTTAAAGGAGGGAAACGAAGTTTTATAAATTATTTTTACAAACTGCGGGATAAAAGTCTGGATAAGATTCCCGATTCTGTTCGGAAAGCAATAGATAACCTGGATGAATGGGTGACGAAAAAGCATGATTCGTCGATCCGGATGTTGATTGAGCATATCTACCCGGAACTGAACACGAACTTGCGGGAAAGTGTTGAGTATTATGACGAGAATCTTCGGAATTACGTGTCTGCAGTTTTGCTCTCGAAGAATCTTTACCAATTGGGAATTTTGAATGACTTGTACGGGGAGGTGAGAGATTATTGTGATGAAAAAGGACTCATGTTACTGAGTGACACCACCCGTTTACTTAATATGTTGATTGCCGGGAATGATACTTCTTTCTTGTTCGAGAAAACAGGGAATTTCTACAAGCATATCATGATTGACGAGTTTCAAGACACCTCGACCATGCAATGGGGAAATTTTCTGCCGCTTGTTGTAAACACGCTTTCCGAGGGAGGAAGAGCTATGATCGTGGGGGACGTGAAACAAAGCATCTATCGATGGCGTAACGGGGACTGGCGTTTGTTGGCAGAAGGGGTAGAGCATGATTTGGCTACTTTCGGCACGGATAACGTGATTCTAGAGCATAATTGGCGGAGTTACAAGGAGGTGGTGGAATTCAATAACCGGTTCTTTATCTTGGCTGCACGGCAATTGAAGGAGTTGTATGATAGTGAATGTGGGGAAGAGAATGTTTATTCTCGTTCAATCACGGAAGCCTATTCCCGGCCGGAGCAACTTGTAAGTCGTTCGGGAAGTGGGTACGTGGAGATTCGTTTTTGTGGGGAAAAACAAGAAGAGGGGAGTGATGAGGAGATCATGGACTCTGTCGTGGATGTAGTCAATGACACGATGTACCGGGGTGGAGAGCTGAAAGACTGCGTGATTCTTGTGCGTAACGGTAAGGAAGGCGCTTTCGTTGCCGATTACTTGATAGAATATAACAAGCGGGAGAATATTCCTTTTCCGATACCTTTTATATCTAATGATTCGCTATATGTTTCCTCGTCGCCTTACGTGGAATTAATTATTAACGTGCTACGTTATATGGTGGAACCGTATGATGCGGTGAATCGAACGGTGTTGCTTTATAATTACCGAACTTTTGTCCGGGGTGAAGATACTTCACGGGAAGATGTTCTTTTCAAGGCCGGTAGTACGGATGCTAGTTTTCTTGACACGATCGACTTGCCGTTTTTACGGGAGCCGGAGAAACTGACATTTAGTTCTTTGTTCGAGATCACGGAGACGATTATAGAGGCTTTTGGTTTGCGGGCCAGGACGGAAGAATTGCCTTACTTGATCGCTTTCCAAGATATTCTTTTTGATTACGAGAAAAACAACACGAATAGTATTCCAATTTTCCTTGAGTGGTGGGAGAAGGAAAAGGATAAAAAAGTGTTATCCACCTCGGAAGAAGTGGATGCCGTGCGAATTCTCACGATACATAAATCCAAAGGGTTGGAATTTAAAACGGTTATTATTCCTTTCTGTGCCTGGGATCTTGATGATACCCGTCACGGGCGCCGGATATGGTGCCAGAACCGGGAGGAGGGTTTTAGGGATTTGGAGTATGCACCATTGAACTATTCCTCTAAACTGGCAGATAGTCATTTCCGGGAGGATTACCTCAGTGAACACGTGAAGGCTTATGTTGACAACTTGAATCTGCTTTACGTGGCATTCACGCGGGCGGAACGGGAGTTGTATGTTCTGCCTTACGCGCCCAAGATAACGAAAGAAGGGAAACCGTCAGATATTGGTGCTTTTCTCTTTCAAGTTTTGGAGACAAGCGGGATGCCGGAATGGAATTCCGAGAATTCGTGCTTGATCATCGGGGAGAAACAGTTGATAACCGGTAAGGAAAAAATAGAAGACGATAATACATTAAGTCTGGCGGAATATCCGATTTATGAATTGAACGAGCGGGTGAGTGTTCGGTATAAATATGAAGATTACACGGATCCGGAGACAACAGAGATTTCTGCCGTTGACGAGGGGAAGATGTTGCATGAGATATTCCGTCGTATCGAGACGGTGGATGATATCGATCGGGCGGTAAATGATATGTATTATTCCGGTTTACTTACTTTGGTGGAAAGGGAAAATTACCGGGAGCAGGTAGTGTCTTATTTGAATGACCCTGTCTATTCGGCATGGTTTGATGGTCGATATAAGGTTATTAATGAACGGGATATACTTTTCTGTAATTCGGGAAAAGCTCGTCCGGACCGGGTTATGGTTGATGGGAAAAAAGCCATTGTTGTGGATTATAAATTCGGTCTGAAAGAAGAGAAATCGTATATCCGGCAAGTTGGTTTTTATTGTAAAACATTACGGCAGATGGGTTATACTGATGTGGCGGGTTATATTTGGTACGTTCCCTTGAGGAAAGTAGTGTCCGTGTGAGGACATAAAAAATGGGAAGTTTCAAATGCAAACTTCCCATTTTTTATATTCGGAGATTTATTATCTACGATAATCTAGTCTCTTTTTGCCAAGAGGAACACTAACACCTAAGTAGGCATTTACCCGGTTGGCATCACCTGCTGATTTGGTCATTAAATAGTCGGAACCGATGAAAACAGGGCCTAATTTTAAGCCTATTCCCAGTGTTTCGAAGTCACTATGTAAGAAAGAGTAACTTAATGTTGCCCCGAACCAGTTTCTCGGACGGTAGTTTGCTGAAAGTGTCAATTCTGAGTAAGCTTTAGGCTGAGTGAATTGAGTAGAGGACAATAGACCGAATCCGAGTTTGTTATTCAAAAGGGTGTATTCTGCTCCGAGGTTCAAGGTTGAACGAAGACTGGTACTCCGGCTTTTGGTTTTCTCTTCCGTTTGGAATTGGATCAAGTCAAAGTCGAACACGTCTCCAGCCTCATAAGTTTCATAATTATCTGGATCGAAATTAGTGAAATCACCGTAATCATGTTCGCTGTCAGTTGTGGCAATCGTGGTGGATGATTTTGTCCAGCTAATGAATCCCAAGTCGAGAATGGCAGCTGATACATTAATACAACCAAGAAAATTATAACTTGCCCCTAAGTCGATGCCGAATCCATAACCGGATACACCGGGCGAGTCGAAATCAATATCATCAATATATCCACCATCTGAACTATACCCAAATTCTAATCCTTTCATGGAAGTTTCCAAACGTCCTTTGGTTTTTACTTTCCACGATTGATAGCTTGAAATATCGCTGGTATTTACATTTGCGTAGATTTGGTCAATTTTAGCGTCTAGATTACCTAGTCCAACTAAAACTTTCACACGTCCCCCGACAGTCAAATCCTTTGTTACCGGACGTGAATATCCCAATCCTATTTCAGTGAAAATATCTGCGTGGAGTTCTATATCCCGAATGTCGTATTGTGTGTTAAGCTCTTCGAATGAATCTGGATCAATATTAGCGTAGCGGGCAAATTCGAACATCTTCTTTGGGATAGATGCGCTAATGATGGAGCGGGCTCCCAAGTTTACGGTCCAAAATCCTTTCCCGCTGTAAAAACCGAAAGAAATAATGTCTACCGTCAAGTCGATATTCATCGTGTTCTTGTTGTCCAGACGACTGATGAACTTATCGCTATTCAAAAAGTCATTCTCGTTTTCGATAATGTCGATAAAATCATCGATACTCAATTTGTTTGAAGAAGCAGATAATCCGATGGCACCGATAGCTGGGATATTAAAATATCCTCTGGCGGGTTGCAAGGCAGGGTTCATTTTAAGTCTGGCCGGAACGTTGTCCATGAAATAAGAAGTTCTAAGTCCTTGTGCAAGACCCTCAGAAATCCACATGATAGACAAGAGTACAGCCACACAGCTAACTTTCAAAAAGGTAAAACTTTTTTTCATAAATAGTGTCGTTTATAAATCTGATTGGATATTTATTATGCTGCAAAATTGTCATTTTATTTTAGAATAGACAAGGATTATTATTAATTATTTGTTTCATTTTAATGTAATGAAGGCATAATTTATCATCTGATATTTGGAAATGTAAAATAGATACTCTATCTTTGCACTCGCAAAACGAAAGAAGTTCTGCTTGTATTGCGGGATGGAGCAGTTGGTAGCTCGTTGGGCTCATAACCCAAAGGTCGTCTGTTCGAGTCAGGCTCCCGCTACGAAATGAGGATCGATGAAAGTCGATCCTTTCTTTTTTTTATTTAGCATACGAAACGATCTATCCACTTAATTTTTCACGTGAGATGATGGATAGGCGTTGTATTTGCTATGTAGTTGTGTTTTGGAATATATAAAATACGCTATTTTCTTTGTTGTGTGGATTAATAGTCATACCTTTGTAAAAATAAATAATTCTTTGTGTATGAAAAAGGTGGTGTATATTTTGAGTTGTATTTCATTGTTTTTATCATGTAGTGATAAAGACGTGTATAAAGCTCCGGAAACGGATCTGAATCTGTTGAAACCATACGAGGATATGGAGGTCGTCGTTCCGGAGGGGTATGCCTCGATTGTCAAGTTATATGATGATACCTTGGCAATTTGTTCTTATTCAACAACAATTTCGATCCCTACTTTCCGGGCGTCTAAATTGGGTCGGGCATCTGAAAATAGTCCGATCACGATTGAAAATGTAAAGAATGAGAATAATTATTATCAAGGTGTGTTAAATACTTGGCAGGTTGTGGCTTTTGAGGATAGTCGGGAAGGAGATTATGACTATAATGATTTGATCATACACGTGAACTGGAGTATTCGGGAAAATAATTACACGATATCCGTTCAGCCAGTTGCTTTAGGATCTTCCAAAAAAATTAAGCTGGGATTCGAGAAAATGGATGGTAATATTTCGAGTGTGAACGAGGTGATCGTGGCCGAAGATTGTCGGAAAGAATTGTTTGAGGGGAGAGAGGGGTTTATCAATACTTTTTCCGGCAAAGGAAAGGTGATTATTAATAATGGTAAATATAAATACCAGAAAGAGTTGGCGAAACAGAGTAATGATCTTAGATGTGCCGTGAATTGGTTCATTGAAGTAGATGGCGGGACAAGATTATATGCTATTACGAATAATCCGATATGTCTTAATCAGGAAGGAAGACCTTACGGATTGATATTCACTAGAATCTATGATGAGTATACTTATTGTAACGAGAAAGGGGAGCGTTGTGGAGTTGACTGGTTTCTATATCCCCAAGAGCTTGTGAATATATCTGATATTTATGATTTCGACGACTATATGAAAACAGGAGATATTTCTATTTTCCGAACTCCCAAAGAAGGTTTTTATGACGCCATAGGGAAAGGAGAACCGATGGGAAAAGAGGGGCTGATATATTGTCCGAATTCGTTGTATAACGTGAAACTATAATAGTAGTTTAAAACGGGGAGTTTTCCCCGTTTTTTTATTCCTTTTCTTGTTATTTTTCAGTACATTTTGTTTGGTGGGTTGATATTTATTTGTACTTTTGCGCCCGTGTTATAAAAACATAATGTCTAATTTATTAGGAGATAAGCATTTATTATTTATTATGGCAGAAGAACAAAAAGAAATGCAAGTAGAACTTGCGCAAGAAGAAACCAAGAAAGTTGCTCCTGTAGCAACAACAAGCGCTGAGGCTGACGAGAATTTTGACTGGGAAGCTTATGCAAATGATGATGTAATCCCCGCATCTGAAAAAGAAGAATTGGCAAACAGATACGCCGAGACTCTTTCATCTGTAGTAGAGAAAGAAGTTGTTGAAGGTACTGTTATCTCAATGAACAAGAGAGAAGTCGTTGTAAACATCGGTTACAAGTCAGACGGAATCATTTCATTGAACGAATTCCGTTACGATCCGGAATTGAAAGTGGGAGATAAAGTAGAAGTTTACGTTGAGACTCAAGAAGACAAGAAAGGTCAATTGACTCTTTCTCACAAGAAAGCAAGAGCTTTACGTAGCTGGGATCGTGTTAATGCGGCGTTGGAGAACGACGAAATTATCAAGGGTTACGTTAAATGTCGCACGAAGGGCGGTATGATCGTTGATGTATTCGGTATCGAGGCATTCTTACCGGGTTCTCAAATCGATGTTAAGCCGATTCGTGATTATGATATCTATGTTGGCAAGACCATGGAATTCAAAGTGGTTAAAATCAACCAAGAATTCAAGAACGTTGTTGTATCTCACAAAGCTCTTATCGAGGCTGAGTTGGAACAACAGAAGAAAGATATCATTTCTAAACTGGAAAAAGGACAAGTGCTTGAAGGTACTGTTAAAAATATCACCTCTTACGGAGTATTCATTGACTTGGGCGGTGTAGACGGATTGATCCACATTACCGACCTTTCTTGGGGCCGCGTAAACCACCCGAACGAAATCGTTGAGTTGGATCAAAAGTTGAACGTTGTTATTCTTGACTTCGATGACGAGAAGAAACGTATCGCTCTTGGTTTGAAACAATTGACTCCGCATCCGTGGGATGCTTTGAGTGCAGACTTGAAAGTGGGTGACCGCGTGAAAGGTAAAGTAGTGGTTATGGCTGATTACGGTGCTTTCGTTGAGATCGCTCCGGGTGTAGAAGGCTTGATCCATGTGTCTGAAATGTCATGGTCTCAACACTTACGTTCAGCTCAGGATTTCATGAAAGTGGGAGACGAGGTAGAGGCTGTTGTTCTTACCTTGGATCGTGACGAAAGAAAGATGTCTTTGGGTATCAAACAATTGAAAAACGACCCGTGGCAAAATATCGAGGAGAAATATGCTGTTGGTACGAAACATAAAGCTATCGTGCGTAACTTCACGAACTTCGGTGTATTCGTAGAGATCGAAGAAGGAGTTGACGGATTGATCCACATCTCTGACTTGTCTTGGACGAAGAAAGTAAAACATCCGGCAGAATTCACTCAAATCGGTGCTGAGATCGATGTTGTAGTTCTTGAAATCGACAAGGACAACAGAAGATTGAGCTTGGGTCACAAACAGTTGGAAGAGAATCCTTGGGACGTATTCGAAACGATCTTTACCGTTGATTCTATCCACGAAGGAACGATCACTGAAATCTTTGACAAGGGTGCTGTTATCGCGTTACCTTACGGTGTAGAAGGATTTGCAACTCCTCGTCACTTGGTAAAAGAAGACGGAACTCAGGCTAAAGTTGACGAGAAATTACCGTTCAAGGTGATCGAGTTCAACAAGGGTGCCAAGAGAATTATTCTTTCTCACTCTCGTATTTTCGAAGATGAGCAAAAGGCTGCCGACAATGCCAAGAAGAAAGATGAAGCTAGCGCTACTAAAAAAGCAGTAAAGAAAGTAAAAGAGAAACTGGAAAAAACAACTTTAGGTGATATCACCGAGTTGGCTGCTTTGAAAGACCAAATGGAAGCTAAAGAAGAGGAAGAAAAGAACAATTAATTTGTGAAATTCGAACTGACTATACTGGGGTGCGGTTCAGCCGTCCCCACGCTTCAAAGAAATGCTGCCGCTCAGGTACTCAATGTACTTGAGCGGTACTTTCTTATTGACTGCGGCGAGGGTACACAACAACAGTTGCGACGTTTCCGGGTGCCGTACAATAAGATTAATCATATTTTTATTTCTCACCTGCACGGGGATCATTTCTTCGGGTTGATCGGTTTGCTTTCCAGTTTCTCGCTACAAAACCGACGTGCCGAGTTGCATATCTATTCCGATAAGCGTTTACAGGAGATCATTGAATTCCAATTGAAGGTGATGAATTCCCGTTTGAATTATCCTTTGATTTTTCACCATCTGGATCGTGAACCCGGTTTGATCTACGAGGATCGTATGATGACGGTTCATGCTTTTCCATTGAAGCATCGTTACGAGGCCCCGGTGACGGGTTTTCTGTTTGCCGAGAAAGAGAAGGAGAGAAATATTAAAAGGGAGATGACCGATGCTTTTCAAGTGCCCGTGGCTTTTATGCACCGATTGAAGAAGGGGGAGGATTTTGTTACTCCTGATGGCGAGATTATCGCGAATGGCCGTTTGACAACGGCACCACCTGCACCCCGTTCGTATGCTTACATGACCGACACGCTTTTCCGGGAGTCTTTTGCCGAATACGTGAAAGGGGTCGATTTACTTTATCACGAATCCACTTACGGGAACGAGTTTGCCGATTTGGCCAAAGAGACATTTCACAGTACCGCGGGACAAGCGGCGCGAATGGCCGTGCTTGCTGGGGTGAAGCACCTCCTGCTAGGACATTTTTCATCCCGTTATCCCGATCCGGCTCCTTTGCTAGAGCAAGCCCGAGAGGTTTTCCCGAACACGGATTTGTGTTACGATGGGGCAATATTCGAACTACCTGCCGTGAAGAGGGGGTGAGTTTTACTTCAACAGCTTCCTGTTCCCGTCATCTTCCAATACACGCATTTGCTGAATGGCAATCCGATTTAGCTTTATGAGTCGTTCCCCTTGGGGAATACCTTGGTCGATGAACACGGCATTTAGGTTTTCCATGTTAGAAAGGCAAATCAGTTCGTTGATGGAGGCATAATCACGGATATTGCCTTTTAATTCGGAATGCTGTTCACGCCACATTTTAGCAGTCATACCAAACATGGCTACGTTAAGTACGTCGGCCTCTTCTGCATAGATGATACTTGCCTGTGCCGGAGTGACCTCTGTCGGGATAAGATTCTGTTTGATGGCATCGGTGTGTATGCGGTAGTTAATCTTTGATAGCTCACGTTTGGCGGTCCAACCGAGTAATCGTTGCTCTTCGTTTTTCAGTCGCTGAAATTCTTTGATTATATAAACTTTAAATTCAGGGCTTATCCACATCGCAAACTCAAAAGCAATGTCCTTATGCGCATAGGTACCGCCATACCTGCCGGCCTTGGCTTGCAGGCTCATGGCATTAGTATGTGCCACAAACTCTTTGACGCTTATCTTGAAACTGTTAAGTCCCGACTGGTTTCTAATTATGGCGAATTCGCCATAATTAAAATCAGGATTGTACACCTTCTCCCAAATTCCGATAAATTCAAGCGTGTTTCGGTTACGTAACCAGTCTGTAATAAAGAAATCACCGTCTTTGGCCCGTAACATATCTGTTAGGCAAATATAGTCCTCGTCATTGACTTTGATAACATTCACTTCGGTGTCTTTTACTGTAATTTTTGCCATTAGTGATAGAGACTTTGAATTTCAGTCGTAAAGGTATCCATAATCAATGAGATTATTGAATTATTTACGAAGATAAAGAAGATTTTCTAATAAACGGATCGTGGAAACTGTGGTGTTGGTCAAGGGCTGGTTCTTGGTTAAGCTATTTTTTCTTATCTTGATGTAAATATCCTATTTGTAGTTCATTATCATCATGAAGCATTCATCTTGCATTCACGAAGCATTCATCCTCGATAAAATTGATATTTGAATGGGTTTTGTTTGGAGGTAGGGTGTGTTTTGTCGTATATTAGCTACTTGACGGAGTATGCTTGAATACTGGGGGATGTGGGCGTTACGATAGCGTAAGGTGGGAGAATATGTTTTGGGACAAGTGAAATATAATGGGTGTCGTGAACTATTATGAACTTGTTTGGTGTTGGTTTGTCCTGTATTTTTGTGTGGAAAAATGAAATCATATTTAAAATAGCGGTTATGAAAATAGAATCTTGGTTGCACATTTTAGTTTTTCTTTTGCTGTGTGGATGTTCGGGAGGAGGAGGTGAAGAGGAGGTGACGCCTCCGACAGAGCCGGAGACTCCGAAAGTACAAATAGCTTTAAATTGCGGTATTGCTTCCCGGGCCACGGAAACGAGTTTCGAGTCGGGGGATAAGGTCGGTTTGTTCGTGGTGAATTATAACGGTTCTTCTGCCGAAACGTTGCAAAATACGGGAAATCATGCGGATAATGTGAAGTTTACTTATTCTTCCGCGTGGACCCCGGAGCGGGAGATTTACTGGAAGGACGAGACGACGAAGGCTGATTTCTATTGTTATTATCCGTATGCGACCATAACGGATGTCGCGGAGTACAAGTTTTCCGTGAATGCGGATCAAGCGACGGAAGCAAAGTACAAGGCATCCGATTTCTTGTTGGGAAAAACGGGTGGCGTGTCTCCGTCGAGTGATGCGGTTGATATTACTTTGAAGCATGTTTTCAGTTGTATGCAGATCAATGTGGCTGCCGGTAAAGGGTACACGGAGGAGGAATTGAATGAGGTTGTCGAGAGCGTGACCGTGCATGGTGTCAGTACCGGGGCTTCGATTAACCTGTCAACGGGAGCGGTGAAGGCGGAAGGCGGGGAGAAGATGATCACCCCTTGGAAGGATGGCGAGTATTACAAGGCATTGATCGTGCCGCAATCTGTCGCGGAGGTTGGTTTGATTGTCGTTCTTATTAACAAGAAAGAGTACACGTTAAAGAAGGCTTTCACGTTTGAAACGAATAAACGGTACAAGTTTACAGTTACAGTCGACAAGACGAATGAAGGGATAAATGTCGGCATTGGGAACTGGGAAGAGGATGGTGTTGACCATGGTGGGGTGGCAGAATAGTTAAAATTTGTAGCTATGGAAAAAAGATATTGTGTTTTGGTTGCATGCATGATGGCGTTTTTATGCTTGCTTTTTGCCTGCCAGAAAGATGATGGAGTGATGGGAGGCGAGGATACTAGACTTCCGATTGATTTATCCGGGGAAATTGATCAGGTGATGTTGTCGCGGGTGAATGACGGGGGATTTTGTGATAAGGACGTGATTGGGGTTTATATCGTGGACTACGAAGGGGGAAAACCCGGAGAATTGAAATTGGAAGGAAATCGGGCTTCGAATGTGCAGTTTACTTACAATGAAGCCAATAATAAATGGAGCGGGGCGTATGATATTTACTGGAAGGATTCGAAAACTCCGATAGATGTGTACGGGTACTACCCGTGGGGAACGCCGGAGAGTATCGAGGCATACGCTTTCGAGGTACAGAAGGATCAGTCGAAGGTGGGGGAGAATGGGAATTTAGGGGGATACGAGGCGAGCGATTTTCTCTGGGGAAAAGCCGTGGAGGTGGCACCTTCGTCGAAGGTGATCCGCCTGTCTTTCCGGCACAAGATGAGTACTGCTCGGGTGACGCTCGCGGAAGGCGAGGGGTTTGCCGAAGGTGAATGGACGGGGCTGGAGAAACAGGTGTTGGTGACGAATACTAAACGAAAGGCATTGATAGATTTGACAACGGGAAAAGTGACAGCCACGGGAACGGTTGCTACCACGGGAACGATACCTTACCAGAAAGACGGGGAATTCCGGGCAATTGTCGTGCCGCAGGAAATAAGTACCGGGACGGAGTTGTTTAAGATCACAGTAGATGGTGTGGTGTATACTTTCAAGAAGAATGAGGCGTTTACTTACGTGTCTTCGAAGATGCATAATTTCACGATAAAGGTGAATAAGAAGGAGAATACCGGAGCATACGAGTTTGTGCTGGTGAGCGAGTCTATCACGGCATGGGAAAATGATATGATAACGCATGATGCGACGGCAAAGGAGTATATCGTGATTGAATCCGAGGCTGGGAAATTAAAAGAGGCGATAAAGGCGGCGAATAAGGATTTCCGGCAATTGCAAAATTTGAAGATTACGGGGGAGATTTGTGCTTTGGATTTTCATTTCATGCGGGATTCGATGGATCGGTTGCAGGCTCTGAATTTGAAGGAGGTGAAGATTGTTAGATATTATGATGAATGGGGGAATTTGGTTCCTGAAAATGATAAAATACCTGAAGGAGCTTTTAATAAAAAGAAATCTTTGCAACGAATAATATTGCCAGATAAATTAAAAATAATAGGAACATTTGCTTTTTATAACTGTACTAACCTAACAGGTTCATTGACTATTCCAGAAGGTGTTGTCAAAATAGAGGCTGCTGCTTTTCAAAGTTGTGTGAATTTGAAGGGTACCTTATCGTTGCCAACTACGTTAGAATATTTAGGGGATGAAAATAGTGTTGGTTCTGTTTTTGATGAGTGTGGATTTACCTGTGAGCTAAAATTGCCAGATAAATTGAAATACATAGGAAATTATACGTTTAATAATTGTCAGAATTTATATGGTTCTTTGATTTTACCTGAAAATCTAGAATACATAGGTTTAGGAGCTTTTCAAAATTGCAGAGGATTTACTGGTAGTTTAGAAATACCTAAAAGAGTATCTGTTATTCATCAAGAGGCTTTTAATTATTGTGGTTTTGATGGAATATTAAAATTACATGATGGGATTATAAATATAGAGGAGAATGCTTTTAGATGTCGTTTTAAAGGTGAATTAGTTTTACCGAAAAATTTGTTTGTTCTATCAAATGGAGTTTTTGCTGGTTGTAATTTTTCTGGAGAATTAAAACTACCGGAAAAATTATCTTCTATTGGAGATTTTGCTTTTGGCGATAATCAACGATTAACAGGAGTGTTGGAGATTCCTCAAAGTGTTCAAAATATAGGGGAAGGAGCGTTTATAGGGTGTTCTATGATTGAAAAACTTATTTTGTCAGATAATTTAGAATCTATAGGTTCCGTCGCTTTTGGAAATTGTTTTTATATAAATTCAATAGTATGTAAAAGTATTACTCCTTCTTATATGCACATGAATGCTTTTGATGGTGTTGAAAAAGAGAATGTGGTACTTGAAATACCAGAAATTGCAATTCAACAATATAATTCTGCTCCGGGATGGTGTGAATTTAAAAAGATAACAGCACACAGAAAATTGGTATGCCGTCCGTCAGAGTTGAAGACATTAAACGGGAGAACTGAACGACAATTGGTTTTGGATGCAGAAGGGAAATGGGAAGTGATGAGTAAGCCTGATTGGTGTACGTTATCTGCTATGAGTGGAGAGAAAAAAACAGAGTTGACACTTACGATTGATGCAGGAAGCGAGAGCAGGGAAGGGGAGATTGTGTTTAAACTGGATGAATATGATTATACGACAACTTGCCGTGTTGCGCAATATTATTATGAACATGAAGAGGATGAGGAAATTACTTTACAAACTCATAGTAGGGGTAAAGGGATTAATCTGGTGTTCTTGGGTGACGGGTTTGATGCGGAAAATATCTCCAATGGGGATTATTTGCGGGTGATGAACGAGCAGATGGAACGTTTCTTTGATATTGAACCTTATCATACTTATCGAGATTATTTCAATGTTTCAACTGCAATAGCTGTTTCTCCGGAGAGCGGGATTGGTACTGTGAATACAGTTCGCAACACGAAGTTTGAAACAACATTCACGGGGGGAGTCGGATTAAGGGGAAATTATAGTGCAATTTTTAATTATGCGATGGAAGTTTCTCCGGTAGATGAGAGTAATTTGAATCAATCGTTGATTGTTATAACACCGAACACGATTGATTACAGTGGTATAACTGAGATGTGGACAGATGGTAGTGCGATCGCGTTTTGTCCATTAAGCGAGGATAGCTATCCTTACGATGCTAGAGGAATCATTCAACATGAGGCCGGAGAGCATGGTTTCGGAAAATTGGGGGATGAATATATCTATCACAATGCGTTTATTGATTTTTGTACTTGTCTTTGTTGCGAGCATACAGAGACGATTAATAACGCAAAAGCCTTGGGTTGGTATGAAAACTTGTCCCTTACCGGAAAGATGCATGAGGTGCCTTGGTCGCATTTGATTTTCGATGACCGATATAGTGACGTGGTGGATATTTACGAGGGTGGATTCAAGCATGCACGTGGGGTTTTCCGTTCGGAACAGAATAGCTGTATGAATAATAATATTTCATATTACAATGCCATCAGCCGGGAAGCGATCGTGAAACGAATCATGGAATATGCAGGGGAATCCTACTCGTTCGAGAAGTTCGTGGAGAATGACAAGCGAGATGTTGTTAATTCATTGTCTCGTTCTGCGGAGCGTTCGGGTGTTACAGTGCGGGGTAATCAATATGCACCCCGGATTCATAAGGGGAAACCGGATATTTTGAAATAAGGGTTGAATGTAAAAACAAGTAAGCTATGAATTGCAAGAAAATAATATACAGAATCGGGATACTCTATTTCCTGTGCCTCTCGGCTGGTTGCTCTAATTCTGAAAAGGAGATAGAGCCCGATAATCTGTTTGTCTCTTTTGACGTGGTACATCCCGCTCTTGCCCGGGCGACTTCGACAAATTTTGAGACGGGTGACCGGATGGGGGTATTCTTGACAGAGAAAGATGTTCCTCTGGAAGTCTCCGGGAATTACGTTAATAACGAGTTGTTGACGTATTCCGGTTCGAAATGGGAGTCTGCAAGAAAAATTTATTGGAATGACGGAACGTATGATGTGTTCGGTTATTACCCGTACGTGACCCCGTTGACTAGTGTGGATGATCTGCCGTTTGAAGTCGCGTTGGATCAGACAACAGCGAGGGAAGGGAATTCGTTGGGAGGTTACGAGGCTAGTGATTTTTTGTGGGCAAGTTCGAAAAACGTGACTGCGGGGGATGGAGCGGTGAAGTTAACGTTTGCTCACCGGATGAGTAAATTGAATGTCCGGTTGGTAAGGGGAGAGGATTATGACGGGGAACTGCCAGAGGAGGCCGAAGTGTATGTGCATAACACGGTACCCTCGGCCACGATAGATTTGAGTGCAGGGTTCGTGACAAAGAATCCTTACGGTACGACGGAGACGATACGGGCGATGAAGACGGGGGTTTACCAGTATTCGGCCATACTGGTGCCTCAGCGCATTGATAATAGCAAGCCGTTGGTGGAGGTGGTGATGAAAGGGGTTGCCTATCTGGTAGAGAGTCGATTCGTTTTTAAACCGGGGATACAGCACACGATAACCGTGGTGATTTCGAAGAATCCGGAGCAAGTGAAAATTGAGATTGGGGGAGAAATTGAAGATTGGGATAAATAGAAAGAAATGTGTATTTTTGCTCCATCTGATGTTGTAAACCCCCGTCGATTATGAGAGTCGGTACGTTTCTGGTTGTATGTGTATTGCTATTCGTTTCTTGCGAGGAGAAACGAGTAGCAATTGGTGGTTTACCGTTTCAGATTACCCGGGGGGAAGAGTGGGGAATTATCGGAATGAATGGCGAAATCAAGATGATCAATGCTTTCGCTCATCGACCTTCTGCTTTGGTGAACGAGAGGTTGAGTGTTCCGGATGATTCGGGAAAATATGGTTTGTATAGTTTTTCCGGTGAGTTGAAATCGGTATCACCCAAGAGTTTTACCACTATTGGTTATTTTTTCGAGGAGGTGACGCTTGCGCAAGAAAAGAAGAATGAGCCGTTGCTCGTGGTGGATAAATTCGGGGAGAAGGTGGCGATTGTGGATAATTACCAGGGGCATGAAATACGGATGGCACATAATTTTAAGGAAGGATTGGCGTTGGTGTACACGAACAACGGGAAGTATGGTTATGTGGATACTCGCGGAGAGATGGTAATTAAACCGGTGTATGATTATGCCGTGGATTTTTCGGAAGGGTTGGCCGTTGTGGGTGTTGCCGACGGGGAGGGGCGGTTGGCCTATCAGGTAATTAATAAGCAGGGGAACGTTCAATTTTATATTACTTTACAAAACTGCCGAATACATGAGAGGTTTGCATGTGGTTGTTTGATGTTCAAGAATTTGGAACAGAATTATTGCGGGGCTTTGGATCGTGAGGGAAATGTTTGTTTGTACCTGCCGACACGTGTGCAGGAAGTCATGCCATTCCGTTATGATGCGGCGATATTCTGGACGGAATCGGGAGTCGGGTTGATGGATAAGGCCGGAAAGGTGTTGATCCCGGCAAATTATGACAATGGACGGGTGATCGGGGAGCGACGGGTGGCGCTGAAATTGAGGAATAAGTGGGCTCTTTTTGATTTTGAAGGACGACCGCTTTGCGAGTTCGTGTATGATTGGATTTCTGATTTCGAGGGGTGTGCTTTCGCTCGTAAGAATAGTGTCTATTATTTAATAGATGAACGGGGACAGGTTGTCGGGCCGAATAAGTTTTCTGCTGTTCACTGGGATCAGGAGGCGGTCAGGGAGTGTCCCCAAGTGTTCACTCGGTATGAAGCGGTGAAGGATTCGATCATCGTGACGGTGAAAGAAGAGAAGAAGGTGGAGAAATCTCCGGAACCTGTTTTGCCTAAAGCCCGTGTGATAGATAAAAATAATCCTTTCTATCGGGAAGCCAAGCAAGTGCTGGATGGGGGATTACAGGAGGAAGATGTTTCGAATCGGCAAGTTATATTAAATTATATGGAACATTTCCGGATGGCGTATCCGACGAAAGATATTGATTTCTTGGAGCAGTTGTTTAGCGAGGAGGCGTTGATTGTCGTGGGAGCGGTGATCAGGAAAGCTCCCTCGAATGAAAGGCTCTATTTGTCCTCCGAGCAGGTACGTTACAGTGTGAAGAGTAAACGTGAGTACCTAAATCATTTGAAGACGATATTTAGGAGGAATCAGCGTATTGACGTGGAATTTAATGATTTTACGATAAAACGACATCCCACGAAAAAGGGTATATACGGGGTTTCGGTGAAGCAAAGTTATAAATCGGATACATATTCCGACGAGGGATATCTATTTTTGTTGTGGGATTTTCGGGATCAAACGGCACCCCGGATACACGTGCGCACGTGGCAGCCCCGCATGGTGGATGAACACACGCCGTTACCCGAACAGGAGATATTTAATATCGGAAGTTTTAATTTGGAATGATGGGTAAAATAATATTGATAATCCTACTGTGTTTTCTGGGGCGTTCGATTGATGCCCAGGAGTTCAAGGTGCATTCTTTCCGTTGTTTGCCGAATGATATCACGGCTTGGATAGATCCGGTGAGGGATTTAAATGATGAGGCTTGTGCCTTGATTAAAGTGGTAGGAGACCCGGATTTTGTTTTTTCAACTCCTTTAGGGATTGTTTCCCGTAAGAATGAAGTTGGTGAAATATGGCTTTACGTGCCTCACGGGACGGTGAAATTGACGATAAAGCATCCTCGTTGGGGGGTGTTGAGGGATTATCGTTTCCCGGCAGCGCTGGAGTCCCGATTGACGTATGAATTAGTGATCGCTTCTCCTCCTGAAAAAGTGCAGGAGAAACCTTACCCGGAGGTGCTGAAACGTCCGTTCCGGGGACTGAAAAACACTTCGTTGGATTGTTCGCTTCGTCCCGTGTCCGGGGGAAAGTTGCGGGGAGGAAAGCCGGCTTATTTCCTCTTGGCAACCTTGGGATTACACGAGGGGGAGGTCGCGAACGGGTTGAGGTTCGGGATGATGAAGCGGCATGGAGGGTGGTTGCACGTGCAGAGTAATTTCCGGTTCCTGTCGACTTCGGGGAAGTGTAACAAGGCGGGGGAGTTGTCCTCGGGTGAACCGACACCTTATTACAAGAGTTCCGTGTCCCGTGCTTTAAATACGGTGACCGTGGGAGGAATTCACCGGGTGATAGGCTTGTTGCATGTTTACGAGGGGATTGGTTACGGGGAGCAGCGGGTTGTTTGGGAAACTCTGGAAGGTGTTAAATTACAAAACACGGATTATTCGGTAAAAGGATTTGCGGGAGAAGTGGGGGTACTTATGGAGCTGTGTCGGGTGGCGGTTTCTTTTGGAGTGTTGACGATTCAGGGTAAATATTGGGAACCGTTGCTGGGTGTCGGGATTAATTTTTAGAGTATGTATAAGTTTTATTTCTATATTATTTGCTGTGTGGTGGTGGGAACGGCTTGTTCGAACGAGACGGACCCCACGGTCTTACCCCCGACACTGACTTTGCATGAGGCTACTGGAATTACCCGGAATGAGGCCTGTTTATCCGGGAAAATAGTATTGAACGGGGAGGGAACGGTACGGGATTGTTATTTCGTGTATGGAAGTTCGCCGGAGGAGATGATACAGGTTGCAGCAACCCGGACGGAGGAGGGTGCGGAGGTTACATTGGAGGGGTTGAAGGCGGGAACGGAGTATGGTTATTACTTGGAAGTTTCTAATGGAGGTAGTGTGGTACGGACGGGAATGTTGCGTTTTCGTACATCCCCGAACACGGAGCCCGTGCTGGGAGAGATGGTTTTGATTAATAAAGGACCCACGACGGCAGTCGTGCAGTGCGTGTTAGTCGAGAATGGAGGCGAGGCTCTTTCTTTTCTGGGGTTCAAATACCGGGAGGAAACCTCCGCGGAAGAGTTGTTTGTTGCTGCAGAGCCGGGAGAAAATGGCGTTTTTAGGGTCCGGTTGACAGATTTGAATTTATCTACATCCTACGTGGTCCGGGCTTATGCCGCCAATGCCGTGGGAGAGATATACACGAGTGAGGTGAAATTTATTACGGACAATGCGATATATGTTTCGGAGCCGGGAACGTTGTCGGAGGTGATTAGCGAACGACAGAAATATCAATTAACCGAGATTTCTATTAGCGGAAGATTGAATGGTTCTGATTTCCGCTTGTTGCGGGATATGTTGGGACGGGGAGTTGAGGGGGAAGTGACTCCCGGTATACTGAGTCGGCTTTACCTGACTGATGTACAGGTTGTCGAGGGGGGAATGAGTTACTATTCTTCCCGCTATACGGCTAATGATACGTTGGGGTATGGTATGTTTATGGATTGTCGGAATCTTCGGGAAATCGCTCTGCCGAACACGATAAAGGTCGTGGAGAAAGATGCATTCAAGGGGTGTACCGGGTTAACGGTTCTGACGATTCCCGATGAGGTACGAAGTTTTGCCTCCTCGGAGGGGTGTAGCTCGTTGCAAGAGTTTCGGGTTTCTGTTATGAATTCCGGTTTCACGGCGGAAGACGGTATTTTGTATGACAAGGGGAAAGAGACGTTATTGTTGTATCCGGAAGGGAGGGTACAAGCCGTGTTTGAAATTCCGGATGGGGTGGAGAAGATTGCTGAATGTGCTTTTCAAAATGCACTCGTGGATACTTTGAGGATGACGCATTCGGTTGTCGGCTTGGGGCTTCAGGCGTTTCGAGGTGCCCGGTTAAAGAAAGTTGTCCTTTCCGATGGAATTGCCACGATACCGGGAGCGGTTTTTCAAGGATGTACCGGGTTACGTTCCGTGACATTGGGGAGTGGAACGATGTATATATCTGATTATTGTTTTGACGGGTGTGTGTTGGAGGAGTTGCGTGTGTTGGCGGATATTCCTCCTGCGTGTGCATCCAAGGCTTTCGAGGGAGGGAATTTCTTTGATTCGTGCGTGCTTTACGTGCCTGCCGGGTGTAAAAACAGGTATCGTTATGCCGATCCTTGGGGGAAGTTTAAACGCATTGTGGAGTAAGCGAGTTTGTAGAAAAATATCATTGGGAACTTTATTTGTAATTGGGAGTTTCCTATATAAGATACTTTTTGTCTGTGGCGGGCTAAAATATAGACGGTGAAGAGTAGGATAAATCGTCCCTATTTTGTATATTCGTGTAAACTTAAAAACGTGAGTCATGGTAAAGCAAAATGCAATAAAGGTTTTCGAGGAGAAGAAAGTTCGTACGGTATGGGACAGCGATAAGGAAGAGTGGTATTTCTCCATAGTTGACGTGGTGGCGGTGTTAACGGATAGTCCTAATCCTCGGAATTATTGGAAGGTGCTGAAACATAGACTTGTAAAAGAGGGTAACGAGTCGGTTACAAATTGTAACCAACTGAAAATGCCCTCGTCTGATGGCAAATATTACAAAACAGATGTTGCAACAACCGAGCAATTATTCCGGTTGATACAGTCAATTCCTTCTCCTAAAGCAGAACCTTTCAAGTTGTGGATGGCACAGGTGGTCAAGGAGCGGTTAGATCAAATGCAAGATCCGGAGTTGTCAATCCAGCAGGCCATGATGGATTACAAGCGGCTGGGCTATTCCGATAACTGGATCAATCAACGGCTCAAGAGTATAGAGATACGCAAGGATTTAACCGATGAATGGAAGCGCCACGGGTTACAGGAGGGAGTGCAGTTTGCCACGCTGACAGATATTATCTACAAGACGTGGGCAGGTAAGATAGCCAAGGAGTACAAACAATTCAAGGGTTTGAAGAAAGAGAACCTGCGGGATAACATGACGAACACGGAACTGGTGCTAAATATGCTTGCAGAATTGTCTACTAAAAGAATATCGGAAGTGCGGAATCCCGAATCTTTCGAAGAACACATGAATGTCGCCCATCAAGGTGGAAGTGTAGCCCGTAATGCAAGAATGGAATTGGAGGCTAGAATAGGGGAAGATGTTGTGACACCTTTAAATGCCAAAGATATGTTAGAGTTGCAGGGTGATGCGGGCACGAAAGAGGGGGAAGAAGACGTTCAAGAATGAACGTGACGGTATGTCTTATCAGAGTTTTTCCCGGATATTTCTTACTTCCCGTTTTACGTCAAGTTGTATGCTGGACAGAAGTCTTTTGTATACCGAAGTTTTTCGTTGATTTGCCTCTGGAAAATCGGTATTTAAAGCTTTTTGTAATGCCTGATACATTAACAGGCTATCTTGCACTAATTCTTGGCGGTTTTCCGAGTATCGGGTTATATTCCGGTGTAAACGGTTTTTCTCTTGTAAGAGGGTGTGATGGTAGGCATTACCGGTAGAGAAATTGCTATATACTTGGGTAATCGTATTTTTGTCCGGGGATTTATTTCCGGCAAAAGGGTATTGCAGGTAAAGGAAGGTGATCACGAAAGAGACAAGGATAAACACGGCGTATTTGTAGATTGTTCTGAAAGATTTGCTTTTCAGGGTTTCGATGATTTCTGCGGTATTATTGAAACGTGAATTCGGGTCCTGGCAGGTACATTTCTGGGCGATAGAGGCTAGTTTGCGATCTTTTAGGATGATTGATAGTTCCTCGATGATGATGCCCAATGAATAGATGTCTGTTCTGCAATCCAGTGTCGCTTTCGGGTTTAGTTGTTCCGGGGCGAGGTATTTTTCTGTTCCGGCTGGAATTTTCAGGATTTCGTAATCATCACAATCAGCAAGTCCGAAATCAATGAGTTTCACATTGTTCCCGTTATGCGTGATAAGGATGTTATTCGGTTTCAGGTCTTTGTGGATCAGTTGCTTGCTGTGAATGTACTGCAAGGCATTACATATTTCCGTGATGAACTTGTAGGCTAGAGGCTGGGTCAGTTTACCTTGTTCGATAAAAGTGGTTAACGGGATACCGTCGATGTATTCCAGTACGATGTAATTGCCCAAAAGATCGTTTTTTTCCCACCCCAAGGTGTGACGGATGTTGGGGTGGTCCAGTTGATAACCGATATTGAATTCCTTTAGCAAGAGTTGCTTGTAGAATTCTTGCGAGGAATAGAAGGGTTGCAGGCTTTTCAGGATATGCAGTTTTCCATACCGGCGGCATAGATGTAACTGACTGAATCCGTTGGCCGGGGTATAAAATTCTTTCAGGTCCGTGTATATATCCAAGGTTATATCCTCTCCGAAAAAACCGGATGATAAAGTTTCCTCATTCATTATGTCAGTTGATTGATTAAAGTGAGTCCCCCGTTACGTCCGGCAATGAAGGGCGGTGTTTTTTGGTTATCTCTTAAGATGTAGGATAACAGCAAAGGTTGGCCCATTAGAAAACAAGCTGTTTCGAAGTAGTCTCCTCTTCTTAGCTTGGATTGCTTCGAGTCGATAACCTGAAAGCGGGCTTCCCCGTGGTATTGCAGGCGCAAGTAACGATTGGGCGACCAGCCTATTTCGATCTCGTCTCCCGGCTTTAAATCCTGTACTTGTATTTGTTTCGTGGTGAAAAATGATGAATTGTACATCGTGCTGGTTTTCAGATGGTGGCAAAAGTCGCTGAAACAAGTGAAACCGATGTACCGGGATAATAAATCCAAGGTTTGAGTGCGCGGCTGGTGCGTGTCGTTGACATATCCCCACAGGCGTTTTAACGTGGAGGTGGAGATTAGGTAACCGTGTTCGGATTTTAGATGAAGAGAGAATTCGTCGAAATCGGTCGTGGTAAGTAAATTCCGAGAATACTTTTTTCCGACTAATGCTAGTAACTCCATTATTTCCGGTTTCAATTCATTCATTCGATATAAAATTAGACTGATGATAAATCATGACAAATTTACTAGAATATGGCGGAATAGAAAAATTTTTAAACGGATAAAAGTATGTCAAAAGGGGCGTGAATGTTCATTTTTGTATTTTTGTACACGAAGTATGTTTTGAAAGAATTTTAAATCACTATATTTGTCTAATGGGTGATGAAGAATATATGTCGATATGATAGATGAGCAGTTGATTTTATCCGGGGTAAACCGCAAGAATGAAAAGGCTTGGAAGAGTCTTTACGAGCATTACTATGCGGCTTTGTGTACCTACGTGAACCGGATTTTGAAGGGATCGGAGAGTACGGAGGATTTGGTACAGGAGGTTTTTATCGCTATCTGGAAGTCGGATAAGAAATTTGATTCCGTGCAGGATTTAACCCGTTATTTGTACCGGGCGTGTTATAATAACGCTTTGGTGTTCGTGCGGAATAACCAGATTCATGATACGATTCTAAATTCTATCGGGGCCGAAAGTGATTTTACGGCTGATGACGTGTACGCACGGACAGTACGGGAGGAAGTTACCCGGCAGTTGTACGTGTATATTGATGCCTTGCCTTCGGAGCAGAAGAAAGTGATTTTGATGAGTATTGAAGGGTATTCGTGGGATGAGATTGCAGAAAAACTGGGAGTTAGTGTGAACACGGTGAAGACGCATAAAAGTCGTGGTTTCAAATCATTACGTTCTAAATTACAGGATTCTGTTTGTTTATTTTTGATTTAATTGAAAAAAAATGACCACTCGTGTCATCTGAAATCGGGAGTTGTGTATTATGAGTATATAAATAAACCAATAATAGATGAACATGAAGAAAGATATATATGATGACGCTTCTTTGATCAAGAAATCTTTGTTGAAAGGTTTAAGCGAGGAAGAACAAATAAAGTTGGAGCAGTTGCTGGAAGATCGGCAATTAGGGGAGGTGTATGATCAGTTGAGTGATCCGACGTACTTGAAAAAGCAATTTATGGAGTACGAGAATTATTCGGGTAAGAAAGGCTACATGGTTTTTAGAGAACGAAGGGGACGTGCCCGACGGGTGAATATGATTCGTTGGGTGGCGGCTGTGGCAGCCGTGTGGGTGATTGTGCTAGGGTCGATGTTGTGGTTGACGTTGGGAGAGAGCGGGGAAAAGGAGGTACTGCCCGTGGCCTCGAAAGTCATTCCGGCAGGGGAGAAGAAGGCCCGGTTGATTTTAGCTGACGGGACCGAGATCGAGGTGTCGAAGACGGGTGCGCACGTGTTGAAAGAGGAGGGTGTGAATATAAAATACGAGAACGGGGAGATTTCTTACGAGACGGAAAGGGTGTCTACCGAAATTGTTTATAATGAACTGGAGGTTCCGAGAGGAGGAGAGTGTATCATCACGCTGGATGACGGGACGAAGGTGTGGGTGAATGCCGAGACCCGGTTGAAATACCCGGTAACGTTCGTGGGAGAGAAGCGGGAGGTTATACTGGAAGGAGAAGCTTTTTTTGACGTGGTGAAGAGCGAGAAGCCTTTTATCGTGAAGACGTCTTTCGGGGATGTGAGGGTGTTGGGAACGACCTTCGGGATAAATGCTTACGCGGATGCTCCGGAGAGCTATACGACCTTGGTAAGGGGTAAAGTGAGTGTTGAGACAGGTGAGGCCGATCCGGTGATTATTCACCCCGGAGAACAAGTGGTTACGTTCAAGGACGGGAAGATGATCCGGCAGGAGGTGGATGTGGAGGAGTTCGTGGGGTGGAAAGACGGTATATATGTTTTTCGGGAGAAGCATTTGGGGGATATCATGAAGACGTTGGAACGATGGTATAATATATCCGTGCTTTTTGAAGAAGAAGAGTTGAGAGAACTTCCATTTACAGGGAATTTGAAACGATATGATGATATAAATGTATTTTTTGATGCTTTAACCCGTACCGGGGATATGAAGTATCGGGTGGATGGGAATCACGTGATTTTATATATAAACTAAAACGAGATAACGGACTACAAATTTCTCAGGTTCGATGTCCATTATCTCATCTTAACAAGTAATTTACAAATCTATGAAAAAAAATCCATTCTTGAAGTGGAAAAGGCTTTTAAAATGCAAAGGCTTTTTTCACGTGGTAAGTTTGACACTTATCCTGACGCTAGGAAGTTTGGCGGGATATGGTGCTAAAGTCGTGCCGGATACGGTTTCTTTGAATCTGAAAGAGGTGAAACTGGAGAGGTTCGTGGAGGTGATGAAGCAGAAAACGGGACTGAATTTCCTGTATAATTCATTGCTGTTTAAAGATGCGAAAACGGTTACCGTGGAAGCAAAAGGGGAGAATTGGGAAGCGGTGCTGAAACGGGTTTTGGAGAAAGAGGGGTTCACGTATGACCTGAAGGATGATATTGTGGTGATCAAACGGAAGGTTGAAAGTAATACCCGTCAGGTATCAGATCCCTCTAACGTTGTGAAAGGGAAAATCGTGGATTCTAATAAGGAACCTCTTCCCGGTGTCACCATATTGCTGAAGGGAACGAGTGTCGGAACGGTAACTGATTCTAAAGGAGATTTTTCAATCCGTGTGCCTCAGGGGGTTGATTCTTTGATTGTCAGTTTCGTGGGAATGCAGACTAGGTATCTAAAGCTTGAAAAGGATAAGTTCGAGTACACGGTCGTGATGAAGGAGGATATGACGCAACTCGGGGAAGTGGTGATTACCGGTTATCAGGAGTTTGACAGGTCGAGAATGGCAGGTTCTGTTTCTTCAATAAAAGCGGAGGATTTGCATTTTAACGGGACGAATACTTTGGAGCAGGCGTTGCAGGGACGATTACCGGGTGTCGTTATCACGAACACGAGCGGGTTGGTCGGTGTGCGGCAGAAGACCCGGGTACGGGGAACTTCCACGTTGTTGGGAAGTCAGGAACCGATTTGGGTCGTGGACGGGATTATCCAGGAGGACCCGCTTCCGTTTGACACGAAGACATTGAGTAGCGTGGGGGATATAAACTCGGATAATTTCGATTATATCCGGAATTTCGTGGGTAGCTCTATCTCTTGGTTGAATCCCAATGACATCGAGAGTATCACGGTGTTGAAGGATGCTTCTTCCACGGCGATTTATGGTGTACGTGCTGCCAATGGCGTGATCGTGATTAAGACGAAACGAGGAAAAACGGGAAGGGCTTCAATCACTTATTCTGCGTCTTTGAACGTGGCGGAGCAGGTGACTTATGATAAGTTAGAATTGATGAATTCCAAAGAGCGGGTGGATGTGTCCCGGGAGATTTTCCAGAGAGGGTTGACGGCCACTTGGACGAATAATAATATCGGTTATGCCGGGGTTCTGAACCAGTATTTGAATAAGGAGATTACGGCGGAACAGTTTGAACGACAAGTGGCTAAATTAGAAACGACGAATACGGATTGGTTTGATATTCTTTTTCGTAACCCGTTTAGTCATAATCATTCGATTTCGGTTTCCGGTGGTAGCGAGGACGTGCGTTATTACACCTCTCTGTCATATAGTTCCACGAAAGGTACGGCCGTAGGGAATGATAATGAATCGTATGGCGCTAATGTCGGGGTGGATATGACCGTGACGGATAAGTTCAGGGCTTCTTTTACTTTAGCCGGTTCGCACGGGACGACGAAAGGGTTTACGATTGTCAGTCCTTACGAGTATGCCACGAAAACGAATCGGGCGATTGCTGCATACGAGGATAATGGAGATTTGGCTTATTATCAAAAAGAAAGCGGTTTCCTGTTCAATGTTATCAATGAACGGGATGAATCCGGTACTTCCAATAAGACGTTATCTCTGAATACAAATTTGAATTTGAATTATGATTTCACGGAATCATTGAAATTCCAGATGTTGGGGAGTGTGAATATCGCTTCGGTTATCGGGGAATCGTGGGCAACAGAGCGGACGGAGTATATTGCCAAGATACGGCGTTATGATTATGGTGCCTATAAGGCGATTGATTCTGAGTACAAAAATTCACCGCTTCCCGTGGGAGGAGAATATAGTCAGGATGAAAACAAGACGGTGTCTTGGAATTGGAGGAATTCGCTCTCTTTCGACAAAGTGTTTAGCGGGGTACATGCTTTAACGACGATGTTGGGTATCGAGTTGAGTAGCACGAAGAATTCGGGATTTTCCTCCACGGCATACGGTTATTTGAAATATCGGGGAAAATCGTTTACACAGGTTCCGATAACATTAGTTAATCCGGTTAGTCAGGCGGAATACGCGAATGAATTACAGAAGAAGTTTACCCGTAAAATCACGGACAAGAAAACCAATCAAATGGGGGCTTATCTGACGGTGAATTACGCTTATGACGGGAAGTATGTGGTGAATTTCAGCGTGCGTATGGATGCTTCCAACCGTTTCGGACGGTATGCTAACGAGAATTTCAATCCGGTATGGGCCGGGGGACTTCGTTGGAACGTGGCTCGTGAAGTTTGGTTTAGTAAACAGAATATCGTGTCTGATTTGAGTTTGCGTTTCAGTTACGGGTATCAACGAAATATGGCAACAAATTATAGTCCCAGTTTGATCGTGAAGGTTCCATCGTCTTCGGCTTCAAGCGCTGTAACAGACCAGAATACGGGGGAGGATTTGTTGGAAATCAGTTCTCTTCCGTACGAGGATTTGCGTTGGGAAAAGACCTCTTCTTATAATTACGGGGTGGATATGGGATTGTTTGATAATAAGATTCGGGTTGGTTTCGAATATTACGTGAAGAAGGGAAAGGATATGATTACTTCGTTGTTGGTGCCCCGGGAATACGGTATCGAAAATATGCCCGTGAATGGGGGAAGTATGAATAATTCGGGTTGGGAGTTGAGCGTGAGTTTTACTCCGGTGCGGACAAAGAATTTTACTTGGGATATGGGGCTGAATACCTCCAAGAATAATAATAAAATCACGAAAGTGGGTATGCAGAATCTTACTTGGAAGACAGCCGTTAGTGGGGATTACTACAAGAAAGGATATGCGGTATCTTCATTTTGGGCTTTTGATTGCGAGGGGATAGATCAGACAACCGGTTACCCGATTATCAATCTGGATATGCCCGAGGGAAGCGATCCGCTGAATGATCCCACGGTTTACATGAAATATGCCGGGAAGTTAGATCCCGATTTTACGGGAGGACTTACCATGTCGTTCCGGTATAAACAGTTGTCTTTGTCAACCGGTTTTTATTTGCAGGTGGGAGGTAAAAAGTTTCTGATGAATGCTTACGAGTCACAGACTCTTCCTTCGGAGTACGAGAACCTGTCGTCCGAGTTGAATACACGTTGGCGGCCGGGCGATACGGATGCACGGTTCCCGGGTTTGCCGGATAAGAATGTCGTTAATTTCTTACTCCCGGGTACGACGACGGTGTATACTAACGAGTACGAGATGTATAATTACAGTAATGCACGGGTTGTAAACGCTTCTTCCTTGAAGTGTAATAATATCTCGTTAAATTATTCTTTCCCGGAACGGATTGCGAATCAGTTGGGTGTGAAATTTATCAGTTTAGGTGCAAGTATGTCTAATCCATTCACGATTGCAAGTAAAGATTTCAAGGGTCGTGATCCGGAGGTTGCGACGGGAGCACAACCAGTGACCAGTTCGTATTCATTTAGTCTTAATGTAACCTTTTAGTTGATATGATTATGAAAAAGAATTCATTATATATATGGCTTTTAGGGGTGTCGTTTATCTGTTCTTCTTGTCACGATTTCTTTAAAGAGTCGAGTCAGGATGAGATAAAACCCTCTACGGTAGAAGATTTGCGGTCCGTGATGTACAAGGAGGCTTACCCCTATCAGTTTGCGTCTGATAATTATTTGATGCTGTTGACCGACGAGATGCAATGTAACGGATTGTTGATTGATCAGTACGCGACACAGCATGCTAATGGAACACCCGTGTTCACGTTCAACCCGATGATGTTTGACGGGGGAGAAGTTTTTCCGGATGTTGATGTTAACTCTTGGAAGATTTATTACGAGAAGATCAAAGGATGTAACGTGATTATTGATTACGTTTCGGAGGTGTCCGGTACGGAACAGGAGAAAAATGCACTATTGGGACAGGCTACTTTGTTACGAGGATTCTATCATCTGAAATTGGCGATGATTTATTGCCAGGCCTATACAGCCTCCGGCGTTGATCCGAAGACCGCGTTGGGAGTGCCTTTGATGCTAACGATGGATTTGACGGATGATTATCCCGAAAGGCCTTCTTTGGAGGCGTTGTATTCGCAAATCGAACAGGATTTTCTGACTGCAACCTCGTTGTTGGAAGAGAATTACACGCCGGATAATGTCTACCGGGTTGGAAGTGTTGCCGCTTACGTGTTACTTTCCCGTTTTTATTTGTTCCGGGGAGGTGATGAGGATTTGGATAAGGCGATTCAATATGCCGGAATGGCGATAGAAAAGGGGCCGATGTTATCTCGATTGTCTATGTTGATGGGAACGGATAAGAGTATTTATGATAGTGATATGAGTTCGGAGGTCGTTTGGTGTTACGGGGGGTATTCTTTCAAGGTAAATACTTATTTTCCCACAGATGCTTATCAGTCAATAGTTCCCTGGAGTGTTTCGACTGAATTGTTGAGTCTATATACGACGAATGATTTGAGGGATGATATCTATTTTCAGTCGTTTACAGCCGGTCCCGGGGGCGTGTACGGTGAAAAAATAGGTCTTAATTCTTCGTATGGCGGTGATCACGGGATCCGTATGGCAGAGGCTTATCTGAATCGGGCGGAAGCTTTGGCTCGTCGTTTTCAGGCAAAGGGAGATGGGAATGATCGGGTACAGGCGTTGGATGATTTGAATACTTTGCGGGAAACGAGGTTTGCCACGGATACTTATGTGGAAGAGGAAGTAACAGATGCTCAGGATTTGTTAGATTTCTGTTTGAACGAACGTAGGTTGGAATTGTGTTGTGAAGAGGGATTCCGCTGGTTTGATATCAAACGTCTCGGGCTGTCGGTTACTCATAAATACATTGATAGCGAGGGTGTCGAACGGGAGTACGTGTTAGAGAGCAATTCCCCGCTGTATGCTTTACCTATCCCGTATGATGCGATAGAACGGAATTATAAATTAAAACAAAATCCCAGATAAGTATGAAATGGAATAATTATATCTATATAGGGTTGTTGCTGCAATTAGTGTTTGCGGCTTCATGTTACGATGAAAAGGATCTGGTACCTTCGGAGGTTGTTTCCAGTTATTCGGTTCCCCAGGGAACGCATGATTATGATGATGTGATTGTAGATATTTACAATCAATACGGTAGTTGTTTGTTATACAAGTACACGGACAAGGATACCTATTGGACTCCCTCCGGTTGGATGGATGGAGTTTTGGGAGAGGGAGGAAAAAGTGGTTATATTGTAACCCCGGCAGACGAGACTTACGTGGGGGAACAGGTGGGTTTGATTCGGGATGCGTGGTTTTCATTGTATTCGGATGAATTCCTGAAAGAGTTTTTACCTATAAAAATTATGCTTTGTGCCGATATTGATTCTGTTTACATGGTATGGGATTTTTCTTCATATCCTTTTAAACAGATCTACCAGGGAAAAGAAGTGAAAGCTTGGTATAATTATGACAATATTTGTGTGTCTTATGGTAGTGAAGCCGTGACCCGGATGACGAAAGCGGATTCCTTGGCTTTCCAGAATAAGATGAATCAGATTTTTATAGCGAGTATGATAGGGAGAAAGAAGAGTGTGCCCTCGAAGGAGTTTGAAGAGATTACGAATTATAGTACGAACAATATCAATTATTTGAGTGCCGTAGAATTGTGGAAGTTAGGCGTGCCCCGTTCCGTGAGTTACAATGTTTCTGTGGATATTGATTGGCAGAGTTTTTTGTTGATGATGGTATGTTGTAGCGAGGAATTCCTGACGAGGACACCGGAATATTCCAGTGATTGGGATTATACGATGGCAAACTGGGACGGGTTGTTGAATCCGGTAAAAGACGTAAATGGTCTTTTGAAAAAGCGGTACGATCTGGTGCGGAATTATTTTATCGAGAATTATAACATGGATTTGCAAAAGGTAGGCAATGCTTTAAATCGTTAGTATGAAGTATTTATTGGTTATATTGTTTTCCCTGTACGCTTTGGGTGGCAGGGCTGAGAGTCGTGCGTCTTTTCCGGGGGATAAAGTGGTTACGATAGATGAGTTTATTCGGAAGGATACCCCGAAGGATGCCGGTTTCTTTAACGTTTACGTGCAGGATGGAAGGTATTATCTGGAGGTTCCGGAGGGTATGTTGCAGCGGGATATTTTAGTGGCGGTGACGATTGTCAAGGGAACCGCCCAGAAAGAGCGGAGCAGGGATGCCCGTTTCGGGTATGGCGGTGATTCGGTGTTTGACCGGATGATACGTTTTATCAAGAATCGGGATCGGATTGAAATAGTTTCTCCCCAGGTGTTTCACCTGGGAGATTCTACGGCCCTGTATAATGATTATTACCGGAATCTGGAATCTCCGGCGATAGCCTCTTTCGAGATAAAGGCTCGTTCCGAGGATTCATACCTGGTGGATATCACGGACTTGTTTTTAAGTGACAGTGACCTGTTTGCTTTGAAAGGGGCCAAGGAGTCGTTAAAGTTAGGCAGTTATCAACAAGGACAATCCTACGCGTTGGACGTGAAGGCTTTCCCGGAGAATATAAATTTCCGGTCTATCAGAAGTTACGGTTTGTCGGGCGAGGTGAAAAAGGGCGAATTCCCTTCCACGCTTTGGGAAGTCGGGGCTTCGTGGTATTTGTTGCCTGAAAAACCGATGACACAGAGAGTGTTTGACGAGCGGGTCGGGTACTTTGCCTTCTCCTTGGATGGGATGGTGAAACGTGGGGATCTGATGGACAAAACGATGATGGCTACTCGTTGGCGCTTGGAACCGAGACCGGAGGACGTGGAGAAATATTTGCGGGGAGAGTTGGTTGAACCCGTGAAGCCGATCGTGTTTTATATTGATCGGGCTACACCGGAGTTTTTGGTTCCTTATTTCATACAGGCCGTCAACGTGTGGCAAGGGGCTTTCGAAAAAGCCGGGTTCAAGAACGCTATTTACGGGAAGTTGGCCCCTACGCCGGAGGAAGACCCCGATTATTGCGAGGGGGATATTCGTTACCCGTTGGTGTCTTATAAGGCTTCACCGATCGCGAATGCTTACGGGCCGATGGTGTTCGATCCAAGATCGGGAGAGATTATCACGTCGCATATCGCCATTTTCCATTCCGTGCTGGAATTGATACAGCGTTGGTATTTCGTGATGTGCGGGGCGGTAGATCCCCGGGCAAGAGAGTACCCGTTGAGTCAGGAGGTGATGGGTGAATTGGCGGCAACCGTGTTGACTCACGAGGTGGGGCATACTTTGGGATTGCGTCATCATTTCATGGGAAGTACGGCTTATCCGGTGGATAGTTTACGGAGTAAATCCTTTATTCGCGAACACGGGTTGGGAACCTCGATTATGGATTATCAACGGTTTAATTACGTGGCTCAACCGGGCGACGGCTTAGAACCGCGGGATTTGTTACCTCGTATCGGCATGTATGACGAGTTCGCAATAGAGTGGGGATACCGTTATTTCCCGGAGGCAGGTAATTTGAAGCGGGATAACGAGAAGTTACGGGCATGGGTGGATGAAAGACGGCAGGACCCGAAGCTGTTTTATATCGAGGAGACCACTTATAGCGATCCGCGGGTGCAGTCGGAGGATAGCGGGGATGACGTGATCAAGGCGAATCGTTTGGGTATGAATAACCTGAAATATATAATGGCTCATTTGGAGGAGTGGACTGACGGGAATGATCCGGATTATTATGTATTGCGGAAGCGTTATTTGTCTGTTTTGAGCCAGTATCAGAATTACATAGAACATGTATTGCGTTACGTGGGAGGACGTTATTCGGATAACCCTACCCGAGAGGAAGAGTTGAGGTTGAATCAGCCGGTATCCCGGGAGAAAGAGGAGGAAGCGTGGGCGTTCCTGGAGGAATATCTGTGTAAGGAACAGGATTGGCTTTTCGTGGCCGACGTGATGGAAAAGACCGGGGTTACTCCTGAATTTTATGAACAGGAGGAGGCTTTGGGAAAATTGACAAAGTTGTTGTTGAAGTATTCGGCGTTGCATAAAAACAGGCAGTTGAGCGAGGTGGGATTCACGGCAGACGAGTTGTTGAATCGTTTGTATTCGACCATTTTCGAGGCTAAAGGACAGGGAGGGAAGTTATCCTGGTATGATCAGGCGTTACAAAGCGGTTTGCTTCAGAATCTGGTGATCAACGCGGAGAATCCTTACAATCTTTCGAACGGGGTCGGGGTTGTGATGCAGCAAGTGATTTCGAAAATCAAGCAACATGCACGGGCCGCGACGGAAGGATGTTCGGATGCGTTGACGGCAAGTCATTACAAGACTCTTTATAATTTTATTACCCTGTGGGAAAAAGGGGGAAACAAAGCATTGATTGAATTGAATTAAAAATATCGGGAATGAAAGTATTGAATGTATATTTGTTACTGTGGGTGACTTTGTTGTTTGTTTGTCCGGTTGCAGCACAACAGGATGTAAAGCCCATGACTTACGAACAATTTAAGGAACAGAAAGATTTACAAGCAGATAAAGGTTTTTACACGGTTTATCGTTTGAATGATCAGTATTATTTGGAAATCCCGACAGAGGGACTGGGTAAAGAGGTGTTGATCACCACGCAGGTTGCTCATGGTATGGCTGCCTTTGTTTCCGAGGCTTCCGGGGTGATCCGGTTCTCGGAAGGGCGGAATAACACGGTGCAGGTGGTGCGTAATCGCTTGACGGACGTGTCGGCAGATTCCACGGACGTGTGTATGATGATGGCCTTGAAAAAGTCGGGGTTAGTCCCGATAGATTATACCTTCCCGATCGTGGCCCGGGGAGAGGACGGCAAATCTGTCATCATCGAGTTGACGGGGGAATTGAATAATCCGGGGAGCGGGTTGTTTAATGTAAGTTCATATCATTGGCTGAGTCATCCGGATCCTTCCCGTTCCGGGGTGGACGGTTGGCGAATGCTCGATAAAGGCGTTGTATTTTCAGTGACCCGCGGACAGTCGGATTATCAATCGAATCCACAAACTCAAGAAGGACGGGATATCGCTGCTAGGTATATTCTGGAGATGGTGATACAACAACTTCCGGGGGACAGGATGAAGCAGAGAATCAGTCATCCGGCTTACGGGTTCGAGACGATAGGGGTTACGGAGTATGATACCAAAAGGTACGTGGCTCAAAAGAGAGAATATATCCGGAAATGGAATCTGACAGCTTCCGCGAAAGAGATAAAGAAGCAGAAAAGAGGGATAGCGATCGAACCGGAAAGACAGATTTGCGTGTATATTGATCCGGTGACCCCGGCTCCTTTCGCGGAGAGTATTAAAAATGGCGTGAAACAGTGGGAAAAGGCTTTTGAGGCTGCCGGTTGGAAGAATGTCTTCCGTTTTAGTTCGGACGCAAAAGATGCTTCTTTGAGTTACCGGACGATCTTGTTTCGTTGGGGAAGCGCTTACAATGGTATATACTCTTCCGTGATCGACAATCCGGTGACCGGGGAGATATTATGCGCCCGGGTGAACGTGATGGACGTGGCGGCAGATGAGTTGCTGGGAATGTATTTCCTGCAATGTGGTTTGCTGGACGGGAGGATCAGGAAAGATTTGCATAGTCTGGCAGTCCGGCAGGATGTGTTAACGGCACAAGTGGCATCGGCTTTTGCCGAAGTATTGAAGATGAAGCCAAACAAAGCCGGGTATACGGTTTTCACGCCAGCGAATATTCGTTCGGAAAAGTGGCTGAACCGTTACGGGATAACGGCCTCCATAACTTCGGGCGTGACGTTTAATTACCTGGCCCAACCGGGAGACGGGGTGAGCGTGAAGAATCTTTTTCCCCGGGTGTCTGTTTATGATTACGATGCTATCAAGTATGCCTATGGGAATAGCGACGCTTTACCTTCTATGCGGGGGGCTTTTTACGCTCCGGAAGATAAAGGAGATCCTTATGCTCAGGATGGTTTCTTGTCAAATGATATATTAAATGCAAGTATACAGGGTGTTGAGGCGGTGAAGGAGATTTACCTGCGATTGAGCGAGTGGATAAACCAATTGCCCGATGATCAGAACACGTGGAAGAACGTGTCGGATTTCACGGTGAAAGCGCAGGCTTTATTTCAAACGTATCTTACTCAAATGGTGAAATTAGTCGGGGGACGTTCCGTGCGGCCGATTATTAAAGGGGTGAATGAAACACGGGTGACTTACATGCCCCGGGAGCAACAGGAAGAGGCTCTGAACTACTTGGAATCGGCTATCTTTGGAGAATTCCCGGAGTGGGTGCGGGTGAAAGAACTGGATCAGTCCGGGGTTTTCGATACGGATCAGATGATGGTTGGGTTGGCTGAAGCCTTGTTAAGGCATTTTATGAATAAGGAGGTGATGGAATCACTTGTTGCCGGGGAGAGACGATTAGGGGAGAAGGCTTTCACGGCTAGGGAGTTGTTTGCTTACCTGGATCGGGTTGTTTTCGAGAATTTTGATCCAAGTGCGCCAGTGTCTACTTATAAACGGGGAGTTCAGGCTTGTTTTGTTTCGGAGTTTGCCCGTTTTATGGCTCAAAATAATATTTCTTTCGGGTTGTCGAACGGGGCTAACGGGGTATACCATGCTTATTTCGTGGAACTTGCCCGCAAGGTGAAGGATTTAAGCGAGAAACATCAGGACCCGTCAACCCGGAGTAATTATCAAGTGATGTTATTGAGAATGAACAGGGAATATTTTGATAAACAATAAAGGATATGAAAAGGATTTTGTTTTTGCTTTGGGGATTGCTGGTATTTTACCAGGTTGAAGCGCAGAACCGGAAAATAGCGTTTGAGAAAACGACTTTGCGAGAGGCCTTGAATAAGGCCGCTTCCGAGAAAAAATTGACATTCGTGGACTGTTACACGGAATATTGCGGACCTTGCAAGACGATGGACGCGTTAGTGTTCACGTTGGATAGTGTTGCCGATTTCTTTAATTCCACGTTCGTGAACGTGAAGTTGGATATGTTGTCCGAGGATGGCAAGCAATACGCGGATACGTATAAAATCGGGGCATATCCTTCTTTCTTGTTGTTGGATCAGGAGGGAAAGATCGTGTACAAGTTTGTCGGGGGCAAGACTGCGGACGTGTTCATGGCGGAGATCAGGAAAGGGATGAGGCCGGATAACCGGGTTGCCCGGATGAACGAGACTTATGCTTCGGGGAAGTATTCCAACGATTTTTTGCGGGAATATGTTCAGTTGAAGTTACAGTTGCTTGAACGGGAGGAGTGTCTTCGGCTTGGAAAAGAGTACTTTGATCGACTCACGCCCCGGGAACGGGTGAAGGCTGAGAACTGGTTCTTGTTCGAGGATCGGGTGCTGGGTGGTGTTAATAGCGCGAATATGCGTTATTTATTGGAGCATTGGCAAGAGTTCGTAAGAGAGTACGGGGAGGACAAGGTGTTTGACCGGATTACTTCGCTTTACAGGGATATGACGGAATGGGTGTTGCAGGGTTGGTATTTCAATGATTTCGAGCGTAAGCCGGAAGATTTCGTGTATTATAAACAAAGAATAGCGGCTATCCCGGTTCATTTTCAGCAGGATTACCTGATCATGATGGACGTGTGCAAGGCCGTTTGCGAGGGGGATAAGGCGACGGCCCGGAAACTTCTGGAAGATCATATTGCTGATTTTGACAAGAAAAATCAGCAAGTGATGTTCGGGGGAATGTCTTTATTCCCGTTACATGATGGAAAGTATGATCCGCAATTATTGAATATTGCCCGTAAAGTGGTGCAAAGTGACGGGTTGACGAATCTGGTGAATTATTTTAAGTCGATTTTGAGCCCGGAAGAGGTGTACACGGGCGAAAAGTATGACGTGCAGAATTTGAAGGACAAGATTGGTTCCACGATGATCGTTCCCTTTTTTCACCCGACAAAGCCGTTATTCTGGTACGTGTGGGATGACGGTTCCGGGAAACGGGCTTATTATGCCTATGACGCCCGGACGGGGAAACGGGAATTGTATGATCAGGAAGTGGTTGACAGTCTGGTGCGGGACATGTTTCCGGAACAGGAGGAGAGTGTTTACTATTCCCCGGAATTTGAAGGGGATGAATTGTTAGCTAAATTGCAGGTTCGGGGAAAGACATTCGTGTATGATGCACGAAAACGAGTATTATTACCTTCCGAACCCAAGAAATACCCGGAAGTTCGACCGTACGGGGTATCTCCGGATTTAAAGTACGAGTTGATCACGAAAGAACATAATCTCTGGTTGGTGAATAAAGATCAGAAGAAACAGGTACAACTTACTTTTGACGGGGGGGATGATTACGAATTTGAAATTCCGGATATCGAGTGGTTGACGGAAGACGGGACTTTTTACATCACGAGAAAAGATGAACGTCAGGTGAGAACTTTCCCCCTGGTGTATTCTCTTCGGGAACCGCGACCTGTTGTTTCCGAGTATAAATACGAATTGCCGGGAGATACGCTTGTAGCGAGGCAGGAGTTGTTTGTCGGTAATGTCAGAACGGGTGATTTTAAAAAGGTGGACGTGGAACGGTGGCGGGGGCAGTTGCTGGAAGTGCTGAAAGTTGCCGATGTGCATGATCGGGTATTTTTTATTCGCAAGAAGGGGACCCGGGATGAATTCGAGTTGTGTTCCGCGGATGCGAAGACGGGGGAAGTGAAAGTGATACTACACGAGGTTAGTAAACCGTATCTGAATGAAGAGTTATTCAGTTGTCGGGTGGTGAACGAGGGGAAAGATATTTTCCTGTGGTCGGATCGTTCCGGTTGGGGACATTACTATCATTATTCCGGTGAAGGGAAGTTGTTGAACGCAGTTACTTCGGGAGAGTGGACGGCCGGGAGAATCATGAAGATCGACACGGAGAAGAAACAGATCTACCTGTATGGATACGGCAAAGAGAAAGGGCGTAATCCGAATTATACTTTCGCGTATCGTGTCGGTTTCAACGGAAAGAAAATAACCCTGTTGACACCGGAAAATGCGACTCACGGGGTGTTTATTCATTTGCCCGGGAATCTGATTGTTGATAATTTTTCCCGGATAGACACGGTACCGCGCATCTCCGTGCGGGACGGTAACGGACGTTTGTTGACGGTGCTGGAAGAGGCGGATGTTTCCAAGCTGTTGGAATACGGGTGGAAGTTCCCGGAACAGTTTACCGTGAAGGCTGCCGACGGGAAGACGGATTTGTACGGGATCATGTGGAAACCTTATGATTTTGATCCCTCGAAGAAATACCCGATCGTGTCGCAGGTGTACCCCGGGCCACAGACAGAAACCGTGTGGACGGACTTTACGGTGCTGGATCGTTATAATAACACGGCTTTGGCTCAACGGGGTATTATCGTGGTCTGTTTCGGACACCGGGGTGGTTCGCCTTTCCGGGATAAAGCGTACGCCACGTACGGGTATGGAAATTTGAGGGATTACGCTCTGGCGGATGACAAGTACGGCATCGAGCAGTTGGGACGTGAATACGCGTTTATTGACACGAATCGGGTAGGTATTTTCGGTCACTCCGGGGGTGGTATGATGGCTTTTGCCGCTATTTGTACTTATCCGGATTTTTATAAGGTTGCCGTGGCTTCTTCCGGGAATCATGATAACCGTATTTATAACCGTACTTGGGGAGAGACTTACCAGGGAATAGGCGATGATCATAAATTTACCGTTAAAACGAATCAGGAGTTGGCGAAATATCTGAAAGGGCATTTACTCTTGGTTACGGGTGAGGTGGATAACAACGTGCATCCGGCTAACACGTTCCGGGTGGCGAATGAATTGATCCTGCAAGGGAAGGACTTCGATTTGCTGGTGTTGCCGGGGCAAGGACATGGGTATGATGGCCCTTATAAGGCCTATTTTGAAAAGAAGAAGAGGGATTATTTCACGAAATACTTGTTGAATAAATAATTGTAATACAGTTTGTAAATTGTGAAGGAGAGATTTCCGGTGAAAACGGATTTTTCTCCTTTCGTTTTTTATCGTGTCGGGTAAATGCGTTTGCCTCGAAGGGGTGGAAGGTAGACGATGGTATCTCGCACGGTAGTCTCGCCGGTGTCTCACTAGTAAGTTCATTGAAAGTTAACTGAAAATTGACTGGAAATTGATTGAATATTCAATCGAAGTATAATCGAAGTCTAATTGATGCATAATCGAAGCATTAGTGAAGTGCTAGTGAATCAACGGTTCATCTCCGGTGCGTGTGTAGCGGAATACTAGGGAGGAATATTCGTGTTGTTTATGATTTTTCCTATATTTGTGATCTATTTATGCACGATGGATAAAGCGGAAACAATATTGAATATGTTTAAGGTTGCGGAAAAGGAGGCTTTTCAGTTACTTTATAGCTCGTATTATGAGACGTTGGTGCTTTTTGCCAATCAGATTATAGATGATTCGCAAGCGGCAGAGGATATCGTGCAGGATTGTCTGGTGAAGTTCTGGATTTCCAAGCGATACAGAACGTTAGAGTCCGGTCTGGATAAATATATATTTCAGGCGGTAAAGTTTTCTTCCTTGAATTACGTGAGAGGGGACAATATGGGATATAGTCATTATTACGCTGAGGTGTTACGGGTGAAACAGGTGGCAGAAGAGGTGGCTAAGGGGAAGAATTTGGTTGTCGTTTTTGACGAACTGTTCAAGGGTACGAATGTCAAAGACGCTTATGATGCGACCGTATCGGTAACCGAGGCGTTCTCCATGAACCGGAATTGTACGTTTATCATCTCCACTCATATCATTGAGGCGGGGCATGCTTTGCGGGAGCGCCTTGATAATTTGCATTTTGTTTTTGTACCGACCTTGATGAAAGGAAACGTACCTACTTATCCTTATCGACTTGAAGAAGGAATTACGGATGATCGTCATGGTATGCTGATCATCAATAACGAGCGGATCCTTGAAATGTTGGAATAGTATTATTATCTTTGTGGCACTAGATTTATAGTGTTATGGCAAGAAAAGAAATTACATATATCCCTTCGGCAGAGGTTTGCTCGAAAGAGATTCATATTGTGTTGGAAGACGAGGTGATTGAGGAAGTCGGTTTTAAGAAAGGATGTGCCGGGAATACACAAGGAGTGGCAGCCTTGTTGAAAGGAATGAAAAGGGAAGAAGCTATCCGCCGATTGCGGGGAATCTGTTGTGGGAAAAAGTCAACTTCTTGTCCCGATCAGTTGGCTCAAGCGTTGGAAAATATGGTGTAATTAGAGCGTGATTCTACCGATATAATCGGCAGAACGTTGAACCAAATTTAGATAAAGACGACATAAAGCTAAGACATAGCTGAGTTATGTCGTCTTTATCTTTTTTTGATGCCTTTGATGTGTATCACTTAAACTTTAAATAGGTATGGATAAGGGTTGAAAATGTTTTATTTTACGAGATGTTAAATTTATGATTTTATTAATAAAATATTTGGTAAATATAAAATAATGTTATATATTTACAAAAAGCAATGATAGGAGCGGGAGTTTGATTTAAGTTAGTAACTTTTAAAATGAAAAGAGATGAAAACTAAATGGAATCAAATGGTAATTGTAGTTCTGCTACTGGTCGTTATCACGAGTATTGTTGTTTACATGTGGATTGGTTTTGCGGAGTTGATCCATTTCTTTGATCACGCTGCAGGTGAGGCTCTCACGGGAATGAAAGTGGTAGGATTGTAACGTGAAGGTTAACCGAGAATGGGGTAAATGGTGGATAAATTTTCCGGGCAGAGTCAATAACCCGATAATTATTGTTATTTTTGTAGGTGTAAAATGTATATGTAAATGGCACCTAAAACGATTCGGGTATTATCTTTATTTTCAGGTTGTGGTGGAATGGATTTAGGATTGGAAGGAGGTTTCTCTATCCATAGGGGGTGTATTAATGAAAAAAGTAATCCTGATTTTATTGAAAAGCAAGGACAAGGTAATTTGGTAAAATTACGTTCTACTCGTTTTCAACTTGTTTTTGCCAATGATATTTTGAAAGAGGCTCGGGTGGCTTGGACTCGTTATTTCGCGAAGTACGGCTATAAACCGGATGTTTACCGGGAAGAGAGTATCGTGGATCTTGTGAAACGTCATAAAGCGGGAGAGAAGATTTTTCCGGAGGGTATAGATGTGGTTACAGGAGGTTTCCCATGTCAAGATTTCAGCGTTGCGGGGAAACGTAATGGATTCAATTCTCATAAAGATCACAAGGGAAAAATTATTGAAGGGGATATTGCCTCGGAGGAAACCCGTGGTAAGTTATATATGTGGATGAAAGAGGTGATTGAAATCACGAAACCCAAATTATTTATTGCCGAAAACGTGAAAGGATTGGTAAATCTTTCTAATGTGAAGGAAATTATTCAACAAGATTTTTCCCGGGCAGATGAAGACGGGTATATCGTGCTGGAGCCTCGTGTACTGCATGCTGCGGATTATGGTGTTCCCCAATCCCGGGAACGAGTGATTTTTATCGGTATTCGTAAATCAGCTTTAATCCCCGCGGCCCGTGAGGCATTGACACGTGATGTTATTCCTGATGAGTACGTGCCTTACCCGTCTCCCAGTCATGCATATCATATTAAGAATAAGGGATTTATGGAACCTCAAACGGTGGGAGGGATGTTTACCGGGTTGAAAGAACCGGAAGAGAGCAACGATTTCTCGCAAAAGGTTTATTCTAAAGCCAAGTTCATGGGTACGCATTGTCAGGGGCAAACCGAAGTGGATGTAAACGGGATCGGACCGACAATTCGTGCCGAGCATCATGGTAATATAGAATATCGGCGACTGTCCAAAGAGCATGGTGGTGTTATTGACCGAGAATTGGACAAGGGGTTAAAAGAGCGTCGTTTAACGCCGCGGGAATGTGCGTTGATACAAACGTTTCCTCTTGATTATGAATTTGTGATTCCTCGGGAGGACAATAAGCAGAGATATATTTTAAGTCCTTCGGCAGCCTATAAGATTATAGGAAATGCCGTTCCGCCTTTATTGGCTTACCATATCGGAAAACGAATTGAGAATTTGTGGAATCTTTATTTTGGAACTGATGAAGTCATTATTTAACCTTGATACGCGGGATGATGCCGCTTTTGAAGCGTTATTACAAAAAACGGTAGATGTGATGAACCGGGAGGCTTTGGCGTGTCCGAAAATGTATGCAGGTTTATTAGGTAGCAAATTGGAAGATAAGGTGGTGGAAGTGTTGCGACAATGTGCCGTGGATACCTGTTTCGAGCATCAGATTATGAAATACTCCGGGCAACGTTTTCCGGATATTGTTGTTGGTGGTTATTACGGGGTTGAGGTAAAAACCACGAAATACAATCACTGGAAATCGACGGGTAGCAGTGTTGCCGAGGGAACCCGTGTGGAAGGTGTGGAGCGGGTGTATCTTTTATTTGGGAAGATGTGTGAACCGATTCGTTTTGTCTGTAAACTTTACGAAGAGTGTTTGTCGGAAGTTGTAGTGACCCATTCTCCCCGTTATCAGGTGGATATGAACTTGTCAAAAGGTGAAACGATATTTGATAAATTGGGAATTCCTTACAATGAATTGCGTCGTCAACCTAATCCTATTCGTACGATACTTGGTTATTATCGTTCTCGTTTGAAAGAGGGGGAAGAGTTGTGGTGGTTGGATAACGACAATTTGCGGGCTTCCAACCTTGTGATTCGGATGTGGAGTTCTTTGTCACAGAAAGAGAAACGGGCTTACCGGATTAAAGGGTTTGTTTTTTTCCCGGAATTATTAAGTAAACGTTCGGATAAATTTAACCGGATGGCTGTTTGGCTAGCTACTCGCGAGGGTATTGTTTGTCCTAGCTTGAGAGATGTTTTCTCAGCTGGAGGGAAGGTGTGTATCGTGAAAGACGGGGAAAAATATCCGGGGGTTTCAAAGGTAATCGGAAGACTTTACCGGGAGTTGTCGACAATAAAAGAATTGGTTCAACACGTTGATTGCGATGAATTACAAGAATACTGGATGTGTCCGGTGGATAATGAATCTAAGTGGGAAACATGGTGTCGGCTGGCAATCAAGCATCTTGAAACAATCAACACAACCCGAATCCCCTTGGAAAAATTAATTCGTTAATATGATCTCCCTATAGTTTTAATCGGAAAATGTCGGATACTTGTTTAAAGCCGTGATGTTCAAAGAAACGGTGGGCCGAATGGTTATTGACTCCCGATTCGAGATAACAATCCTGTATTCCATTTGCCCGGAAACTCTCTGTTGCTCTTTGCAGTAACTCCTGCCCGATGTGTTTGCCTCGATAAGCCGGATCCACGCTGAGGTCAAAAATGACCCCGTAAGGAGAGGCTCCATCATTCGTGATACCGAATAATACAAAACCGATGATAGTTCTATCTTCTAGGTAGAGCAGGAGGGTATTATCCGGGTTTTCCACTTGTCGGTCGAGATATTTCAGCCACATTTCTTTGTAATTCGGGGCGAGTTCATTGCCGTCAAGAGCGATGCCCATTTGCAGTTCCCCGTGGGAAATATAGGCTTTGTGAGACTCTATGATACGGGAAAAAAATTCGCAAAGTTGTGTTCTATAATTGATGGAATATGTTGTTATCATACGTGTAAATTTATTGTGATTTTCTTCTACTATGTTTTATGCGAAGATAGTGAATAATTACCCGAATCATAATTTTCATGCTGAAATATATGCCAATGGAAGTAATAATAACCAGTACAACAGCCGTGAATACCCCAAATTCCTTGGAAATCATCGAGAACACGGGAGCTTCACCGTCACCTTCCAATAGTACCCCGAAAAGGGAGGCTATAGAGATGAAAAGAAGAATGTTTTTCGTGCTGTTGGCTTCTTTCAGGTCTGCAATATTGTTGGCATTTGTTAGGGATTTATCCACTCTTTCCGTGATGTCCTTTAATTGTTGTTCGTCAGCATCAATTCGTAGTCTTCGGCTTGTTTCGTGGTACATGTGTTTGTGAGACATATAGCGTAGATAACGCACCGAATCGAGTTGCAGGATCACATCGGACAAGCTGATGCTTAGGCGGGCATTCTGCTCGATCATGTCCAAAATCTTGTCATTGATGATCGTGAATCCCTGTTGCCCGTCCTTTGATTCCGGATGACTGTTGTCTTTGATTGCTTGTCGGGAGTTGAAAATATACTTGTTTAGCACGTAGTTGATAGTGTGTTTTTTAGCTAACAGAATTTCGACTAATACGAGATATTCCGGCCAACTGACGTGATAACGGTCTCGTCGGGCCAAGTGTTTCTTCCAATCGGTGGGAGCTTCTTTTCCGCGATTTCCATACGTGCCGATAACGAGACTCATGTTTTCATTTGCCAGCACAAGATCATCGGTATCGATAGCGATGTTTTTCCCACAAATATCTTCGAAGCTTGAATCCATACGGTAAGGCCATTCTTCGGGGTAGAGACTCATGAGGCCCACGAGTTCCGCTTTGTGGCATTGTTCGATGTGTTCGATAACTTGGTCTTCCCTCATCCGGTCAAAACGGATTCGTCCATCGTGACCGATACTTTCCCAAATATCCAGAAAGATATAATTATGCCATCCGTATTCGAATTCTTTGAATTCCTTACTTTTGCCTAAGTCTTTTTGTTTTTGTTTGTCAAAGAAATAGCGATAACGTCTTTGTACTTCATCGAAAGTAACACCTTTGATTTTCACGGTTGTCGTGTGGACGTGTGATTCTTCATCGATATGCAAGTTGCTAATTGAAACTACTTTCAAGGAACCGTCGATTTCTTGGCCTTTCTTCTTGTTGTTATATACCCAATGCTCCACGTGTTGCACGATCCCGGCTACGGCAATCAGTTGATCCGTGTTGAACGGAATGTCCGTCTGGCAAAACTTGGTTCCATTAATTCTTCCCGTCGGGCTTACGATGATCCTGTAGGAAATTTCAACCGTCTTGTTGAAAAACACGGCAGCTCGTACGTGTACGTGTCCCCATAGCCTGGCGGGAGTGTTTCCGTCAATGTCAATACAGATGTCAAACCCTTTCAAGCGATAACGGTTGATTACTTTATCCGAGTGGGTGAACAACTGATCGTCAAAATGCCCGTCATCATCTTTTTTGATGAAGAAATTTGTTTCGGGTGTCAAGGGAATTTCAATTCCCGCGGAGGTAAAGGTCTGTATCAGTATGATGGAAAATTCATTGTAGATAAGACCGGATTCACACTGGTTGTAATTTCTCATAATACGCACGTTTTGTGCAAATATAATAAATTTTGTAAGGAACTTATATACGAGTTTATTGTAAAATAATGATATATCTTGGATATGTAATCTGTTGATAATTAAGCGTTTTTTGCAAAGAGAGAATTATAGAGGGGCGTTATAATGTTCTATTGGGTTTAAATTGTGAAACAATATTCGTAAAATACTTGATTTTTATAATTATTTTCATAAATTTAAAGTATATATTACTAGCTAAATTTGTGAACGCCATGGGATTCGAAGGACATGTATTTGATATGATTCGACGTACGAAGCAAAATCGGAAAATGCTTCAGGATCGTCGTGATCGGATGAAAGATCTCATCAAGAAAATAAACGAAAAGCCTTTAACAGGTTTGCTGCAAATTTGTATATAAGTTTCTATCTTTTAATTTTTCAGATACTAGATTTTATTTCTTTTATGGAAATAAAGTATCTGCTTAATTTTGCATTACCTTTGTCCAAAAGGTTTGGATCATGGAGGTTTTTATCAAAAAAATAAGGGAGGCTTACCCGTTATCGGATGAAACCGTTCGTTTGTTGCTCGGTCACACGGAACGAGTTGTTCTTCCTAAAGGAGAACTGTTGATGCGGGAAGGAACAGTTGCAAAATATACCTATTTTATTATCAAAGGATTTGCACGTGGATTTTTTCACAAGGAGGATAGGGATATTACGATTTGGTTCGCTTCCGAGGGAATGTCCCTTTTATCCATGAACGGATATATGTTTTCAACTGCCGGATACGAGAACGTGGAATTGCTGGAAGAATGTGATCTGTTGAAAATATCAAATGAAACGTTGAATTGTTTATTTGATTCCAATATCGAATTGGCGAATTGGGGACGACGGATGTCTGACGGGATTATATTGAAATTCGAAAAATTATTTATGGAACGCTATTTTATGTCAGCCTCGGAGCGTTATCATTTATTGGTTGAGCGGGAACCGGAGATTCTAAAGAAGGTTCCGCTTCGCCATATAGCATCATTTTTAGGTATTTCGCAGGTATCGTTAAGTAGGATCAGGGCGGGAATTCAGTAATTTTAGATACCAATCGTACGAAATCTAATGTACTAGGTGATGACTTCTGTTTTTTTACATATGTAAATTGAAAAGTTAGGAATTTTACAGACCTTTGTGCCCGTTTAATTTAGAAATAGAAAATAGAATGAGGCAGTTGAAAGGTGTACTATTAGCAATGATTTCATCATCCACGTTTGGATTGATCCCCTTGTTTGCTCTTCCGGCCATGAAGGAGGGCGTGGGGTTGGATTCCGTGTTATTTTATCGTTTTGCTATTTCCGCGGTGGTCGTGGGAGTTTATTTGCTATTACGGCGTACGGATCTTCGGGTTACTTTAAAGGAGTTTGGAACAATGTTTCTGTTAGGAGGAGCGTATGCTTCTACCTCGCTTTTCCTAACAGCATCTTACCTGTACATTCCCAGCGGAGTGGCCACGACGATTCATTTCCTTTACCCGGTGTTGGTTACTGCCATCATGATTGTTTTCTTTAAAGATAAAATATCACTCTCCGTGATCATTGCAACGGTGCTGGCTATTGGAGGAGTCTATTTGTTGAGTAGTGGCGAGGGGCAGGGACGGATCAGTTTAAAAGGACTTTTCATGGTACTGTCGACCGTCGTTACTTACGCGATATATATCGTTGGGGTAAATAAGTCCTGTATACGGCACATGGAAGGGTTGAAGATGACTTTTTACATGTTGTTCTGTTGCACGATTATTTTCGGAGTGAATATTTTGGTAAAAGGGCAGGGGTTGGATATGATGCCTAGCGCGAATGCCGTGGTGCATATCTTTTTGTTATCTTTAATTCCAACTCTTGTATCCGATTTAACGTTAATATTGGCAATACAGCACGTGGGTTCAACCACGGCTGCCATTCTGGGATGCATGGAACCCCTGACGGCAGTGAGTATGGGGGTTTTGTTTTTAGAGGAACGTTTTGGAATAGGGCAAATACTAGGAGTTGTTATCGTGCTGGTTGCCGTGTTTATCGTGATCCTGTCCAGTCAGCCGGGACATTTTTCCATGAAACGTTTGATCCCGTCATTTATAAAGATAAGAAGATAAAATTAAAGATTCGTGTTATGGTGAATTTGATTAGAATAACAGAGCCGACAGATATTCGTTTACAGAAACTTCTTTCCCTTTATGAGGAGGCTTTCCCGGAGGAGGAGAGACGCAATGCCAAGCAATTGAAACGGTTGATAAGCGAGAAACCGGAAATGTATTTTAATGCTATCGAGACGAACGGTGTTTTGTCCGGTTTGTTTATCTACTGGGATATGCGGGATTTTTACTACCTCGAACATTTAGCCGTTTTCACCCCGATGCGCAATTTGAAAATCGGACAACAGGTGTTGGACTATATAGCAGAACATTTAGACGGTATGCGATTGTTGGAAGTGGAACCGACCACGGATGAGATGACTACTCGTAGGGTAAATTATTATCGTCGAAACGGGTATGAGATTCTCGATAAAACTTACATGCAACCTTCTTACGATGAAGATATTGAGGTCGGTAACCTTTGGATCATGGGTAACCGGAAGTCTGGTCGTTTACAGGAGTTTATCGAGCGGATAAAGCAGGTGGTTTACCGGGAAAATCGATAACGATTAAACTTTCCCGATTATTGATCGTTTCTTAGTGAGAGCTATAAGAGAAAGAATGGAAATACATAAGAGAAAGAACCTATTGCTCGTTGATTGCTCAGAGCTTAAACAGTGCTTACACATCTCGTTATGGATGAGCGACGTTTGAGCTTCGAATGAGCTCTGGACGTGGGGTATTATTTGGAACTTATTTGTTCTTTATTTGGGATACATTTGTGTATAAATCGTGGGTTAAAATGCAGGAGGATACTTGATTGTTGTGTTTTCTCGATTTTATATGTTATTTTTGCATTTGGTTATTGTAAATGAAATCTTTATATTGTAAATTACAGGTAACATAATTAGATTATGGCAATACAAAGCGAAGCTGCTCTTGAAACTGGACTTGTCCAGACGCTCCAGCAAATGAGTTACGAGTATATTCAGATTGACGAAGGAACAAATCTAAAAGAGAATTTCAAGCGGCAACTGGAAATACATAATAAGAAACAATTAGCAGAACATGGGCGAGAGCGATTTACCGAGGCGGAGTTTGATAAAATTTTACTTTATCTTGAAGGTGGTTCTCGTTTTGAAAAGGCTAAAAAACTTCGAGATCTTTTTGCTTTAGAACTTGAAAATGGTTGTCGTTTGTGGGTGTCATTTCTCAATAAGAAACAATGGTGTCAAAATGAGTTTCAAGTTTCTAACCAAATCACGATAGAGGGACGCAAGAAATGTCGATATGATGTTACTATCTTGGTGAATGGTTTACCATTAGTACAAATCGAATTAAAACGCCGAGGTACAGAATTGAAACAGGCATATAATCAAGTGCAGCGTTACCATAAGACTTCATTTCATGGTCTGTTCGATTACATTCAGATATTTGTTATTTCCAATGGGGTGAACACGCGTTATTTTGCAAACAATCCTAATCAGGGCTATAAATTCACGTTCACTTGGACGGATGCTGCAAATACACCGTTTAACGATCTTTCGATGTTTGCACAAATGTTCTTTGATAAATGTACTCTTGGTAAGATGATAAGTAAATATATCGTACTGCATGAGGGTGATAAATGTTTGATGGTACTACGTCCTTACCAATATTACGCGGTAGAAGAGATCCTCAATTGTGTACAGAACACCAATAAAAATGGATATATCTGGCATACGACGGGGGCGGGAAAGACGCTCACGTCGTTTAAAGCGGCTCAGTTAGTGTCTGAAATGGATGGTGTGGATAAAGTGATGTTTGTGGTTGATCGTCATGATCTTGATACTCAAACACAATCAGAATATGACGCTTTTGAGCCTGGGGCAGTGGATAGTACCGAGAATACTTCTGAATTAACACGCAGACTTGAAAGCGACTCGAAGATCATAATTACCACGATACAGAAGCTCAATGCTGCAGTAACACGTACTTGGTATAGTTCGCGTCTAGAGAAAGTGAAGAACAGTCGAATGGTGATGATTTTCGATGAATGTCACCGGAGTCATTTTGGAGACAGTCATAAAAATATTGTAAAATTTTTTCATAACCTACAAATTTTTGGTTTTACCGGAACTCCAATATTTGTCGAGAACTCTGTTGATAAGCGTACAACGAAAGAAATTTTTGGAGAGTGCTTACATAAGTATCTTATTAAAGATGCCATTGCTGATGAAAATGTGCTCGGTTTTTTAGTGGAATATTATCACGGTAATGCTGATGTGAATAACACGGAAGAATCTCGTATGCGAGAAATTGCCAAGTTTATACTTAATAACTTTAAAAAATCCACTTTTGATGGGGAGTTTGATGCACTTTTTGCAGTACAAAGTGTACCCATGCTTATCCGTTATTATAAGATTTTTAAAGAACTGAAGCCGGATATAAACATTGGGGCTATTTTTACCTATGCGGCTAACACTTCACAAGAAGATGAACTTACGGGGATGAACCGTGGTTTCGTGAGTGAGCGTGTACCAGAGGCTGATGATATGGAAGATATCATCAAAGATTATAATGAAATGTATGGAACTGCTTTTTCAACAGAAAATTTCCGCGCATATTATGATGATATCAATAGGCGTATGAAAAAGAAAGATCCTTCAATGAAGTCTCTTGATCTCTGTCTTGTGGTGGGAATGTTCCTTACTGGATTTGATTCCAAGAAATTGAATACACTTTATGTGGATAAAAACATGGAATATCACGGGTTATTGCAGGCATTCAGTCGTACCAATCGTGTACTTAATGAAAAGAAACGTTTCGGTAAGATTATCTGTTTCCGTGATTTGAAAAATAACGTTGATGCTGCGATTAAATTGTTTAGTAATAACAATAATATAGAGGAAATTATACGTCCGGTTTTTGAAGCGGTAAAAAAAGAATATGTCGAGTTGACAGATGAGTTTTTGAAGCATTATCCTGAAGCTCATGTGGTAGATTATTTACAAAGTGAAAATGACAAACGTAATTTTATCCTCGCTTTTCGCGATATTATCAAGAAACATGCGGAGATACAGATTTACGAGGATTATGCGGAGGACGATGAGGAATTTCCCATGACAGAACAACAGTACATGGATTTTCGTAGCAAGTATCTTGATATTCATGATACGTTTTTTGATAATCAGAATTTACAAGCTAAGGATGCGATCCAGAATAAAGAGGACAGAGATGAAGAAAGTAATAGTATCGAGGATATAGATTTTTGCCTTGAGTTACTTCACAGCGATATTATTAATGTGGCTTATATTTTAGGTTTGATAGCAGAACTTGATCCATATGCTGAAGATTATGCTGAAAAACGTCAGGAAATTATTGATACGATGATAAAAGATGCAGAACTTCGTAGCAAGGCGCAACTCATAGATGGCTTTATTTTACAAAATGTAGATAACGACAAAGATAATTTCCTCTCGGAGCGAAAACGGGCCGATGGCTCGTCCGACCTGGAAGAACGGCTAAACCAATATATTCGTGGTGAAAAGAAAAAGGCGATAGAAAAGGTGGCAACTGAAGAAGAATTACCCGTGGAAGTGCTTGATCGATACTTGGCTGAATATGATTTTTCTCTCAAAGAACAAACTGAAATAATTCAGGATGCTTTAAAAGAGAAACACCTTGGATTGGTGAAGCGTCGTCGTACTCTCAATCGTATCATCGATAGGTTGCGTAATATAATTAGAACCTTTAGTTGGGATTAAATACTAGGATGTGTTTGTGGGATGTACTGAAAATAAGAAAAAAGAAATAAGATTATGAGTGAAGAATTACAACAGAAATTACGTACCCAACTTTGGACTGTCGCCAATAACTTGCGAGGCAATATGTCGGCCAATGAATTTATGTATTTCTCGTTAGGTTTCATTTTTTATAAATATTTATCTGAAAAGATAGAAAAATATGCCAATCAATCGCTTGAAGATGACGAAATTACTTTCAAAGAGTTATGGAACAGTAAAGAGGATGAGGCTGAAGAATTGCAAAAAGAGGTAAAGAAACAATGTCTTGAAAATATCGGCTACTTTATAGAACCTCAATATCTTTTTACTTCTATTATTGATGCGATTAATCGAAAAGACAATATTTTACCGCAGTTGGAGCGTTCGTTAAAACGTATAGAGGATAGTACGCTTGGACAGGATAGCGAGGAAGATTTCGGTGGCTTGTTTTCCGATATTGATCTTAATTCACCTAAACTTGGTAAAACAGCAGATGACAAGAATACACTTATTTCTAACGTGTTGCTTGCTTTGGATGGCATCGAATTCGGGGCTGATGAAGCCACGCAGATTGATATTTTAGGTGATGCTTATGAATACATGATCAGTCAATTTGCAGCCGGAGCCGGTAAAAAGGCCGGTGAATTTTACACACCACAGGAAGTTAGTCAGATATTGGCGGAAATTGTTAGCATTGGTCACACACGTCTTCGTAACGTGTATGATCCGACCTGTGGATCGGGTTCGTTACTCATTCGTGCTGCTCACGTTGGTAAGGCTGTAGAAATTTTTGGTCAAGAAAAGAATCCTACTACATACAATTTAGCTCGAATGAATATGCTGTTACATGGCATTAAATTTTCGAATTTCCAGATTGAGAATGGAGATACTCTCGAAGCTGATGCTTTTGGGGAGAGACAGTTTGATGCGGTTGTGGCAAACCCTCCTTTTTCTGCAGAATGGAGTGCGGCTGATAAGTTTAACAGTGACGATCGTTTTAGTCAGGCTGGACGATTGGCTCCCCGTAAGACTGCAGACTATGCTTTTATCTTACACATGATTTATCACCTTTCTGATGGCGGAACAATGGCTTGTGTTGCTCCTCATGGTGTACTTTTCCGAGGAAATGCCGAAGGTGAAATACGTCGATTCCTGATAGAGAGGAAAAACTATATAGATGCGATTATTGGTTTGCCTGCCAATATTTTCTATGGAACATCTATACCTACTTGTATTTTGGTTTTCAAAAAATGTCGTAAAGAGGATGATAATATTCTATTCATTGATGCCAGCAAGGAGTTTGAAAAAGTGAAAACTCAAAACAAACTTCGTCAACAGCATATCCGAAAAATTGTTGAAACTTATCGTGATAGAAAAGAAATAGAAAAGTATAGTCATTTAGCCCCTTTAAAAGAGGTGCGGGGAAATGACTATAATTTGAATATTCCTCGTTATGTTGATACTTTTGAAGAGGAGGAGCCTATTGACATCAAAGCTGTCATGGCAGAGATAAAGGAATTGGAAGCCAAACGTAGTGAATTGGACAAGGAAATTGAAGTGTATCTCAAAGAATTGGGACTAGTAGAGTAAAAAATAGGGCATGGCAAAGAAGTTTGAAATACGGAATAGTACAGCAGAGTTTCTAATTTTTCAACTTGATAGTAAGGAAGATGGTGTACAGGTGTTATATAAAGATGAAACGATATGGGCTACCCAAAAAGCGATAGCTACTCTTTTTGATGTTGGAGTTCCTGCGGTCAGTAAGCATTTGAATAACATATATAATGAGGGAGAACTGTTTCGTGGGACAACTATTTCCAAAATGGAAATAGTTCAAGCCGAAGGGGCTCGTGAAATTAGAAGACTGACGGACTTTTACAACCTTGATGCCATTATTTCTGTTGGTTACCGTGTTAATTCGCTTCGAGCCACACAATTTCGCCAATGGTGTACATACGTGTTGCGCCAGTTCGCTATAAGAGGGTATGTGATTGATAAAAAACGTATGGAAAATGGCGTTTTCCTCGGTGTAGACTATTTCGAACATTTACTTGCGGAAATACGGGAGATTCGATTGAGTGAACGCCGATTCTATCAGAAATTGACGGACATTTATTCAACGGCTATCGATTATAATATGAATGCTCCGACTACAAAACAGTTTTTCCAAAAAGTGCAGAACAAGATGCACTATGCCGTACATGGATATACGGCTGCAGAGATTATTGTGAGACGGGCGGATGCTGAAAAAGAGCACATGGGGCTGACGACTTGGATGAATGCTCCAAACGGAAAGATTGTGAAGCCGGATGTCAGTATTGCAAAGAATTATTTGAATGAAACGTATGGGACGGCTTGTTAATGCCGTGCTTGATATGGCAGAACGTATGGCAGAACGTCATATTCCTATAACAATGGAAGATTGGGCGAAGCGGATTGATATTATCCTTGAGGCAGGGGGCGATTCTGTACTGACTGATGCCGGAAAGATAACAGCTGAGTTTGCAAAGTCTTTTGCTGAATCTGAGTTTGAAAAATATCGTATGGTGCAGGACAAATTGTTTCGTTCCGATTTTGACAAATTTGATGGTGATAATTTATTGTCGCTTGATTTTAATACAGATAAGGAATAATTATGACTAAAAATAACGAACATAAAAACCTTAATGTTCCCCCTTTGAGATTCCCGGAGTTTAGCGGGGAGTGGAGCAGTCAACCCCTCACTAATTTTATGAGTTTCAAGAATGGGATGAATCCTGATGCTAAACGATTTGGACATGGCACAAAGTTTATTTCTGTGATGGATATTCTTAATAATCAGTATATTTACTATGATAATATCCGTGCATCTGTAGAACTCCAAGATGATGATATTGATACCTATGGTGTGAACTATGGAGACATCCTGTTTCAACGCAGTTCTGAAACTTTGGAAGATGTTGGTCAGGCAAATGTTTATTTGGATAGCAAGCCTGCAATATTTGGAGGCTTTGTTATTCGTGGAAAGAGTAAAGGCAACTATAATCCATTATTCTTCCGTCATCTTCTTGTTTCACCTACAGCACGGAAAAGAATAATCATGAAAGGAGCTGGAGCACAGCATTTCAATATTGGCCAAGATGGATTAAGTAAAGTATCTCTTGACATTCCTTGTATGCAGGAGCAAAAGAAAATTGGAAAACTCTTGCAATGCATAGATGCTCGTATTGCTACCCAAAACAAAATCATTGAGAAACTGGAATCCTTAATCAAGGGAATTTACAGTT